>JGI20166J26741_12091140_pt1 | contig 18677 bp, 13 predicted proteins | sample TergutCu122P5_FD_26741 | JGI IMG/M metagenome (IMG submission 26741)
ACTTGCAATTCGGCACACGAACAGACCCCTCTTTCCAACGACACTATCGATTTCGTCCTACGACATCGGGAAGTAGGTCGGGTTAAGGACTTAATCAGAACCCCCTCGTAGTCACTCTTACTTATTTCTTCTATAAAACTTGCAAAGTTTTAATATTACAGTATCGTAAGTGTAAAGCACTGCTCATTTATTGTTTTTAGGAAAATAATAGCTGTTATTTGTAAGAGTCGTATGAAACATGTGTGAAATGTGTTAGGGAAAATGACAGGGTTCTTCTTATTATAGTGGGTGATAAATGTGAGTGTAATTATTTCTACCTTCTACAATAAAGGGTTGTTTAACTGTGCTTCTGTTAACAGTCGTAATGCTTGCTTACCTTCGCTGCTGTACATAAAGCTCTGTCAGCTACTGAATAAATAACACAAAGAACAAGAATTTCCAATTTCAGCTGGCATCACGTCCTTGTTTTATAGCGAGTGTACTTCGCCATAACTTCTTTACACATTTCCAGCTAACAAATGAAAAAGCGGTGATAGCAAGAAGCTGTTCTGGAAAAGAGAGACACGTCGTATTAAACAGGGCTTAACAAACCATGCCTGAGGAGAGGAAAGTTAAAGCGGGACCAGACAGGTCTGAATTCTTATTGAACTACGTGACCCTGAAGATGAAGCCCCAATTTTCCTCCGGAACGGTGGTAACTACTTAACTAGTTGACACAACATAAAACTCCACATCACGCGAGTATTGTCCTTAGGTTTACTGGCAATATAGAATACCGCTCTCATTTTCAAAAGACTGTGTTTCTCTGTATTGTTTTACCCAAGTGAAAGTCGTATTACATAATATCAACGTTGCGCACCACTGCTCATGTCTTCATTTTATCTTCGTTCGTACTAATTTTTCAAGCCAACTACACATGTTTCCCCTTTGGCCATGCGGCACAAACGCGAGTCATGGCCTCCTCATTCTTGAGTTTTATAGATCACACACAACGACGCAACGCAGTCGGTAGGACTCCTCTGGACAAGTGATCAGCCCGTCGTACGGACCTCTACCTGACAACACAACACTCACAAGAGACAGACATCCATGCCCCGGCGGGATTCGAACCCACAATCTCAGCAGGCGAGGGCCGCAGTACTGCGGCTTAGACCGTGCAGCCACTGGGACCGGCCATCACACATTATTACTGTAATTTAAACAAGCCTGAATATCTTTATTTTTAACTGCAGAATATTGAAACACGTTTCATGAGACTCACTTCACAGAGCGGTGCCTTTCATGAGAATCTGAAAATATCTTCCTTCTCTTTGTCAAGAAATTTACCGCTTTGTATGAAGCCGCATGATTGGTTTCCTTGTTCAAAAGTATCCACAATTTGTCCCTATTCTAAAGCAGATAGGATATTCCACGCCATCTCGTCATCTTTCTTTAGGACGTATGTTAACATTATCCTCCATTCTACACCTAGGTCTTCCAAGTTGTCTCTTTCCCACAGATTTCTGCACCAAACCCTGCATTAACATCTTCTATTTCCCATACATGTCACCTGCCCGACCGATTTAATTGTCCTTCAATTGATTTCCCTAATAATATGGAGTGAGATGTGTGCATCACACAGCACCTCATTACGCAGTGTTGTACAGTTTTGTGTCAAAATTCAGTCTCTTAGGCCCAAATATCTTTCTCACAAATGCTTGGACAAAAGATTTAGTCAAAATGGTAGCCAGAATTTCTGGAATTTAACCTACCGTTAATTTTTCCTTAATGCATTATTCATTTTCCAAGCAATCAAGTTTTCAGGTGCCTCCGCAAAATTGCGGAAGGCGATTGTTAGCTTCGTCATGTCTGGCCGTCCTCTTGGAACATCTCCGCTCCCACTGGATTTTCACGAAATTTGTTGTTGGAGGGTCGCAAGTCTGTTCAGAAAATCCAGTTTCCTTTAAAATCTGACACGATAACGCTTATTTTACATGAACACCTGTGTAAATATATGATAGTACCACGCTGAATTCTTCTTAGAATGAGATATGTTTCATAAAAAAAAAGTTGTAGAAAATGTCAAAACACACGTTTTATGTTTAGTAACCTTTTTCAGAAAATCGTGCAGTTTATGCGATAATGTTGAAAAATATGGTAGATCCGGAAAGGCCGGAGCATGAGCTTTGCATGGTGGCTAACTAAGACTATTGTCTTAACAGATTTGTTCTTCCTCAGCGCGTACCTTAGAACATGCGGTAACCCTTCATGTGATAAGCCGCCTTGTTATTGGCACCATAATCTGCGTATTCTTGCATCGATATTTACTCTCAAAGCAAACCAAACGTCAGTCTCACCTTTCGGAGTGCTGCCTTCCATTGCTGCTGTGTCGTATGAAATGTCCCACTGTGTCTTTTGCCTCAAGGCATACGTCATGAAAACACACTTTGTAACCATGGCCACCATGCTGTATATTCTACTTTTTCTTCTGCTTCAGCACTTACCTCACAGAGAACACATCACCAATGGTAATGATGACGATCAAGGCGTGATTTACTCACACCACGGGTGAAGTGCAGTAGTCGAGACCTGTGTTCTTCTGGGTTACTAGGCAGCGATTAGTGTTTTAGTTCTCATCTACTTCACGGCGGAAGCCTGAAATCATGCATTATAGTTGTACTCACGTGGGAGAATGTGATGATAGGTCGGCCGGGGCCGAACAATTCTAACGGCTTGGGAAAGCGTGGTAGGTGTAGGGGACAAATGTCTGTCGGGTGGAATGCTGGTCAAGTGAAGTCAACCTACACTTGTTGCCTCTCATCATAATTCCTGTACTGCTCCTAAGTGAGCGTTTGTGTTCGTATAAGATTGTAATCCTGTTAAAACTGTCAAAACATCGAGAACAGGGAACGAAATTCAAACTGAACTGACTTTAACGCACTGTCATTTGTTTAGGTGAAGTCCATTGCACCTGGTGACGCAACCAACCACATTGCAGGAACTGTAGTCTGTTCTATGTCATGTGACGGTACGTAGGCTTGGGTAGTTACAGCAGCGTGATACGCTTATTCAGTCGTATGGAGCAAAGTGTGACGACGAAGTTTTCGACTGGTGAGCTGAACCAACAAATGTTGATCTCTGCTTAGACACACCCAAGGCTGGTGGCTGGGGAGTCAGGTGAAAGTATTCTCACTGAGCAGCAAAGCCTGTATCGTGCCTTACTGCTTGTGGAGTAGAGTGGGGTGGAGACAACTTATTGCTACGTGCAATAGGTACTTCGGCATCAAGTGCTCTCAGGTCCAGTATTCTTGAAGGACACTTGTACCGACCGAGGGTTGTCAAGCCCGAGGCCTTAGACGAAGGCGACTGAAATTCAGCAGGCTAGGTCAGGCTGCTCGTAAAAGCGTTCAAGCCAACGGAAGGAACTGTACCTTGCAATGTTCAGCGTCAGTGACTGAGGGTATGCGTGATTTGCTCAGCTGAAGGGTAAATGCCATGCTAGAATTACAAGAACGGGCATGGCAAACGTCTCCCAGTCACGGAAGCCTTCAGCTAAAGTAAATCCTGCCAGGGCGAAAAATTTCAATCTACGAGACCGAACCCTCGTGGGTTCAACTGTAGACATTAGTATAGCCGAAGTTTTCAACAATACTAGTGTACATTGCCACTTGGACCAGAGTACGACCTCGTCAAGGCTTCCAACCAGGATGGGAAATTCGTTAGCATAAACACCTACCTCTACACAGTTAAAAAGTTATCGGTATTATAAGCGAGCGATGAGTTTCGTACACAGGAATCGCTAAACGGATGATGGGATCTTCTGGGAAGTGAGCTTCCTGGTTGGTTGATTGGTTGATGTCGATGAACCTACTTTTGCATTATGCACGCCCCTGCCTTTCAGATGCAAACAATAAACGAAGTGAAGTCGAACCTTGATAAAAAGACATCGATTTATACGACACCTCGTCTGTACCGTCAGATATTCTGAGGTATCCTTTACTTCTTTAACAGCTAACCTTAACATTAAACTGCTCGGTTGTAACAACGCTCGTTTATAACGAAACAAACATTCAGTTTCTTTCCTGACGTATCCGAGTTAGACTGCATTTTAAGCGCCATACTTGTCGTTTCTCTGAATTGAGTTACATACAGCGAGTACTGAACGAAGGAAGGTCTTGAAGGATCGGAGACCTCAGCATACGAGGACAAGAAATTCGCACTGTGAAATATGCAGACGACCTTGTGCTACTGGATAAGGTATAAACGGTACTACAATGCATAAGCTAATTGAAGTTGGGAGACGCTGTGGAGTGGAAATGAAGGTGGAAAAAAGTATGGCTGCGAGAATCTCAAGGTACCTATCTACAGTGAAGATTATTCTAGATCGAAAACAAGTGAAGACTGTGGAATATTCAAATGTTTGAGTACAGGGTTAACAAATGATGCAAGATATGTACGTGAAATTAAATCCAGGACTGTCATGTCAAAACAGCGCCAACAGATTGGACTTAAATTGAAGGAAGAAACTAGTAAAATGATACATTGGAACATAACCTTGTATGGTGCTGAAAATTGGACACTTCGATAAGTACATCAGAAGTACCTGGAGGGGTTTTAAATGAGGTGCTGGAGAAGGATGAAGATCAGTTGGACCGATGGAGTGAGAAATGAAGTATTACAAACAGTCAATGGACGGATGAATACCCTACATACACTAACAAGAAGAACGGCTAATGGGATTAGTCACATCTTGCGTGGGAACTGTGTTCTGAAGCTCGCTATTGAAGGAAAGATAAAAGGAAGGATAGAAGTGATGGAAAGATGATGACAAGGACGTAAGCAGCTACTGGATTAACTTACGAAAAGGAGAAGATAATGTAACTTGAATAAGGAAGTGATAAATCGCACTCTGTGGAGAATTCGCTTTGGAAGAGGCTATGGACCTGTCGCAAACGAGAGTACGTAATGCTTGTATACTGCAGGGGTGCTGATAAGGAAACAAGCTACAGCGACAAAAGATTTTGAGTTTAATATATCCTATTTATAATCAGAATTGGAGGAATATTAGTACTATTTATGTATATATAACAAGACTAGTATCAAACGAAATAGTCTTACCATCCAACAAAATACATTGGGAAGTGGGTCGGGCTAAGGACTTATTAGCACCCCTGTAAGATGCCAGAAAGAAGAGCCGTGAGTGGCAGGTCTGAAGAAGTTGAGGCTTCCCACTCTTTACCTGCTGTTGTGTTCTCTTTCAAATCTTCTAGCCCATAAGAACAAACCCAAAGCGCTTGTGTCTGAGCTTTTGTATGTAATACTGTATTCCATAAGACTGTTCCGTTATGACCGCTTGGCCTCAGAACTGGGTTTTTTGCCCTGGTATGAAACTCCTTTGACGATAGGAGGATCCCATATTCTTATGTTTCGTAAAGCACATATTTCCCCCCAGTATTATTCTTAAGACATGTGTTCCGTATGTACCTGTGTTTGCATAGTGCTCAGCATATCGTCTGTATTAACTGAGGCTTTTCGTGGTTCTCTTCAGTCACAAGCAAACTCAGCGGTAGTCTTTAACGCCAAAGAAGGTGGTAGAATAGATAGTACGCTTCAGAATAATGAGAACCTCGCTCATGTGGGTTATTAGGAATCGAGATGTGGTACTTTCTTACCGACGTTTCGGGACAACATATCGGTGTTTTCATATACACTTATCGGTTTTATCCCCATAGTGATTTCTGAGGTTATTTGATAGTCTTACAGATGCAAATTTGAATTTAGTACGAGTAGATCAAACTAGTGGAATACTTTTTACAAAATTATGCATCCCGTTGTGTTGGGCTATAAAATAGGAATAAACAGATAGCCATCAAACACAACTTTATAATATAATTCATTCAGCTACATGTTTCGACCCCATGGGGTCATCATCAGGCTGGATTTCACAAAGGAAGCATACATGTCCATTATGGAAGTAAGATCTCATTTCTTACGATTATGTTAACAATTACAGTGTTCATTTACTAGTTCAATTTTCGTGATTAAAATAAAGTGACAAACTTTTACAATGCTTTTAAAAATAATTTAGAAGTGACAGATGTCGGTGGTCGATTTTTGTATGAAGCCTTATTCAATGGCGTGTACCGTGTGGTGATTTCCTGTAACAATATGTACGGCATGTTAGAAATATTATGATAAACTTTATAGCTATGTAACTTGTAGTTGCTCGGTACTGCTTACATATTAGGTGATGTATTATGGTAACAAGGTCTTAAGTCACTCTAATGTCGCACGTCCCGTGATCGTCGTGGTTTACGGCACGCTGAAGGTGTTTCGGTAGCGAAAGCTTGCAGTTGATAACGTGCCATCTTTCGGAGTCTTGTTTAAATATCACATAAAATATTCTGTTTTTGGTAATGGTACTTTTATCGTTAATTTGTACGCCTTTTTTTCAGTTTTTTAATATATATTGTATCTTTCGACCATATGTAGATGTCTTAGGCGTAGTCTTCCATATGGCCCAGGGAATGGCCATGTTTATTAGATGTTGGGCTTAGGCTGAATTGCTGTAATTACTTGTGCAAGCTAGGGCGTGTTCTTTGTACCTTACTTTGAACTGTCTATCTGTCTGTTCGGTGTAAACAAGGGGGCAGTCTTGGCACTATTTAGGTAATTTGGGTGTTTATTTTTATCTACGTTGCGATTTAAAGTTCTTCCGATGTTGTTTTTGGTTTTTAACGCCACACCTAAATCTTATTTTTGAAAGAACTTGATGATATGGTCGATGTATTTTCCAGCATATGTACAAGTGGCCCATTTTTTCTTATCTTTTTTAATGTGGACTTTGCTATAAGTTTTTTTGGTATTGTTTCTTGATTTGCTGTTATACTGCTTTTATTATGTTGTCATGGTAATGGTTATTGTGAAGTACAGCTGGGATGACTTTTTCTGCTTCTCTTTTCTTATTGTTTCAAATCGGGTAATCCATCGTTCTGCTTATTAGGTATCTGATCCCAGAAACTTTATGTTTGCGTTGGGTGGCATGAATCAAAAGGAATTATACAGTCTGTGGTAGTGGGTTTCTTGTAGATTGCGTTGGCCACTGAATTTTGTGATTTCGTGATGGTGATGTCTAAAAAATTAATTTTGCGGTTTTCTTCCAGTTCCGATGTAAACTTAAGCTTTGGTGATGTGGTACTGAATTCAGACAACATGCCGTTAATTTTGTACATTTTTCATTGTAAATAATTCAGATGTCATCAAATTATCTGAAATATCCTAGTATTGTGTGTTCTCTAAGTTGCATACATGTATGATATTTACTGGTTGTTAAATAAATCTTGATATAGGTGGGGCGTCTCGGTACAGGGACAAAATTCTGTTTCCGACAGGGGCGAGAGATATTTAGCTTCTCCGAATTGTCCACACCTCCTCTGGAACCCACCCTCCCTCATGCTGAATGGATACGAGCGTTCTTTCGACATGTCGCTCAGAGAATGTAATAGTGGCAGAACTCCAAAATTGCCCATTTGGCGTTAATACTACGATTCATCTAAAAAATATGCCAGCTACATCTGACAATAATGACATCTAGCGGGGCATGTTTCGACTAAGAAGTGTGCCGGTATTGTCGGATATAGCTGGTATATTTTTCAGCTCAATCGTAGTAACAACTCCAGATGACAATTTTAGAGTTGCCCCAATACTGTATTCAGTTCGAGATATGTAAATGGTCAGAGGCGTGAAGTTGATCACTCACCTTCTTCTAGACATTAGGTTAGGAATTATTGTGGATTCACGACCACTGTCCCACACAGCACCACAGCGTACAGAGAGACAACTTTATCTTTTCCTTTTGATATTCAAACATATTTGTGGAACCGCCCATATGATTGGTGTTCGTCATGAATAATGAATCACATCTCTAACTCAGTTATGTCAGTATGAAAGACAGTTTATTACACTCCAGAATACACGCATAGTCCATGAGGAAGCTTCATTTAAAGGTCGTAACTGACTTCGGCTTCAGTAGATTACTAGATTGTTCGCCACCATTGCGTGCTTCGAATGTGCTGCTCACCAAGAATGCACGGTCCGTTCTAGTCGGTACTTTGTGTGGGAGTTGGAGATGCTTCTGTTATTTTATCGATTTTCGATATAGGTGGATTTCAGAGTCGGAATATATTTTCTCTCTCACTTTACAACAAACATCGGGTTGTGAGGAATGGGCTGACAGAGTAATACCACATCGTAAAGGTATTAACTAACCAACCAACTAACTAAGTAACTAATTAGTCAAAGTTTTATTTATTCACCAAATGATGAACTAGTGAGTTGTCTTAAAAACAAAATTAAATTTACATTAAAATTTACATTGAAACAGCCCCGACATGTTTCGGTGCAGGTACACCATCATCAGGGAGGGCATTAATTCGTGTTTATTAAAATTACAGTTGTTAAAATAGTCAATTAAGATACTCGTACATCGATGTGTGATTAATACGGTGGTGGTGTGGCTGCATATATTAGGTCCTTATTGGTGTGTGTGTGTTGCACTGTTCGGCAATAGTCTACTGCGTGCGTGTGTGTATGTGGCTTAGTGACAAAGCAGTAGTGTTTTATATTTTAATATTTCAAGTAGTCTCGTGATCAGGATCTTAAGTCACGTTTACTTCGAATTATTTATTTTTTGACGATATTTTATGAAAGTAAGTTTGCTGTTTCTTTGTTACTTCAGATAACTGGTGCTGGTTTATCAGTAGAGCTTACTAATCGAAAATGCCCGATCAACGGACAGTAAATTGTTCTAATCTTCGTCCCCTTCCTGTTCTTTTCTCTGCGTTATTTCTGTCATGACTGCCAGTTCCTCAATAAATTTTATCTGCACTGCGATGAATCAGTGAATTAATGTATTGTCATTATACCCTATGTGAATATTTCCATTTAACCGGTAATTCAGTAATAATTAAAATCCTGAGTTTGCTAATGGGATTCCCGTCTAAAATATAGCGGAAAATTTGGTAGTTGTGCAGAAAAAGAAAACATCCCGGCACCAACTTTTAGGCATTATAGACAATGAGGGACATTTGAAAGTTGCACGGAATGTACACGTTGTGGATTACGATGATGATGATGATGATGATGATGATAATAATAATAATAATATAGTTTATCTACCCTTTTTCGGAAATAAAATAGAACTGTTCTGTACATTTCTTTTCTTCTTAATTATTCCATGGAGCAGAGTACTTCTTGAGAAGCTAACCGGTTCTCAGCTAGTCAAGATATTCCTCGCATTTTATGGAACCCAAATGTTCATTACCGCGTTGACCTGCCCCTATCCTCAGATCAACCCAGTCCATTCCTCCCCCCAATCGTACGTCTTGAAGATCCTTCTTAATAGCCTCTTATCTACTCCTGGTTCTTCCAAGTGGCCTCTTTCCCTCAGATTTCCTCAAGAGTACCCTGTACAAACTTCTTCTCTCCCCATACGGGCTACATGCCCTGCGCATCTCTTTCTTCTCGTGATCAACTCGAATGATATTTGGTGGGAGTACAGATCATTGAGTTCCTCATTATACAGTTTCTTCCACTGCCCTATTCGCTCGTTCCTCTTAACCCCAAGTATTCACCTCAGCACCCAGTTCTGAAATACCCTCAGCCTACGTCCCTCCCTCAATGTGAGCTACCATGTTTCATACCCATACAAAACAACAGGCAAAATTTTAGTTCCGTATATCTTAATCTTTATATTTCTTAATAGAAAACTGGAAGACAAAAGATCCTGTACCGAATGATAGCAAGCATTCCCTGGCTTCAGTCTGCTCTTAATTTTTTTCGTGAATAGAATTTTAATCATCAAAGTTGTTTCCGCATATTTTTTAACTGTTCCACCCTTTCAAAGGAACTATTATTAATCTTTATGTTGTGAATTCGTCCTGCATTCTGATCTCGAGATGTGACCATGTACTTAGTCTTATCAGCATTTACTTCCTTCCAATCTCCTTTCTAGCAACTACTAAATCTTCTGTGTTTTTCTTTAAATTATGTACGCTTCCGCCCACTATATTAATATCATCAGCATAAACCAAAAGCTGATGTGTATAATTTGATTTCAAGCAATCATGGTTTACCTGAACCTTCGTTATGGTATACTCTAAAACAAAGGGGAAAAGCAATAGTGAAAAAGCATCTCCTTGAGAACTGCGTTCTTCTGGGTTATTATACAGCGAGTGGTGGTAATTTCTTACCTACATTTCGGGACAGCCTATCGGTCCCATCTTCAGGGGTCGAGAATCCAAAAGAATTGAACTCACGACTCCTAAAAATGGGGCCGATAGTTTGTCCCGAAATGTAGGTAAGAAATTACAAGTATTGGCTACGTAATAACCTAGAAGTGAGCATTTCCCACTACTTCGCGGTGGAATCCTAAAATCAAGATACCATCTCCTTGTATCAAAACATTCTTCATAGGAAACTTCTCAGACAAATCATTCACTGAATGCAGTAGTGACACAACTCAAAATTGCCCATTTGCAATTAATACCACAGTTGAGCTCAAAAATATGACAGCTACATCCGACATTACCGGCACACCTGTTACTTGAAACATAACGCGCTAGACGACGACAGTGTTGTTTTCGTACTTTGAGATTTACTGTTGGTTCGTTCGTCAACATTGGCATCTGTGGAGTGTGCCTCCGACAATGAAAGCGTAAGGTGTGCTGTGTGCATGTAATACTGGCGCTGTTTGATTTGAGGCCACTGCTGAATTGTAACTTCTATAATATTCCGAGATATGCCTTTAGTATTGGTTGATTACACTATTCAAGCTGTGTGGTCATTCTTTAATCACTATCTGACGTTCATTATGGACAGGAAAACGAGGATAGCAAGTGGATAAGAAGAAATGCTACCGCACGTTGGAATACGGTGAGTTGATTTGGCTATTCGTCTTCATTTTCCTGTCTGTACTTTTAACACATGCACGGCACCGACTTGAATGCTGGAAATAACTACCAGCGTTATAAAATTAGTAAGTTCAGATTACTGTTTACATAATATGTAATAGCTAAAAAATTATATTGAAGGAGGAAAAACACTTACCATGATGTGTGGAGATGATAAGGCTCATTGTGAGGACGCAAACAGGCCTTTCGCCAGTTTTCCTGTACAGACATATTTTTAATTACGAATTTAATCTCAAATTTTTCAAACCGAAAAGATCAGTATTACATACGTGAATCCCACAAAAGCATTACTGAAAAAGAAGATAAAAACATAGATAAATCGAATTTCAGTTCCGTCACGAAGCAAAGTACTTAAGCAGCAAAGAAAAGGAAAACGACAGAGAAAAAGTAGATTACTTTCATCGCGTTGCTTGTTTCGATCTCCAAGCAGTATTATCAACACCTAAAGAGACTCAAATTTGAACAAGAATGATTTCAAGTCAGTGGCCTTGGTTTAGTTACATTCTTAACAAAAGTTTTATGTTTCCATGTTTGACAGTCTAAAGTTTTTTGATTTTTTAATACAATTTTTACTTAAAACATGGGTTTCGTTTTAAAGAATCCTGACTTAAGTCACAAGTGAGAACTTAAATTCATGAGTAATTGTTTGAACAATAGTGGCACAACTCAAAACAGGGCGGGTAAATTTGGCTAAAATCTTAGCAGGGCTTATTAAACACAAGCAAACCATACAAATCTCAACTTCAGACGACTGACAAGAAATTACAATTAAATGCAGTACTTTCAAAGCATTTCCGAAAGATTAAGGTCCAGACAAATTAAAAGTACATATTCTTTTACTCATTTCTTAGACATGCAATTTTTTGAGTTGTGCCACTTTTGCATTCAGTGTGTGAAACCTCTGCTTACACGGACTGTCATATAGGTTTCATTCATACACACTTGTATTAGCCTTACCAGTTTCATGGCGATACTAAACTCAATGACAATAACTAAGTCATAGGCTTTCTTAGAAGTCTATACATAGCTGATGCACTGTTTTACTGTATTCCCATTTTTTCTCAAGTATTTGACTAATACAGAATGTGTGAGCAGTAGTTGACCTGTTGAGTCGGAAACCGTATTGATGATCCACAAAATTTCCTCTGCGTGTGGAGTTAACCTTGATAGCAGGATGATGGATAAAAATTTTGTACGTAGTTGATAAAAGTGATATGCGTCAATAATTACTACAGTCTGTTTTATCACCCTTCTTATAGATAGGTACAATGATCGACTCCTCCCATTCCTCAGGTAACTCTCCTTATTCCAAACAGAATTAATAAGCTTATGGATTTCAGAATGATATGCCCTACCTCCTGCTTTAACCAGTTCAGCTGGTATTTGTTGAATACCTGGTGATTTGTTTTTTTTTAGCTTTTCCTTAGCCAACTCAGCCTCAAAGGCACTCGGCCCAGGCACTAGTGGTTCTGATGTATGTATTTCTGTCTGACTAACATCATTAACCCAATGTACATTCAATAGATGAGAGAAATGTTTCCTCTACATAGCCAAAGTACTGTTGGGAGTCTGTAACAAAATCACCGCTCTTATCCTATAGTATATTAATTCTAGGCTTGTAACCTTTCTTAAAAAATTGATACCCCCATAAAAGTCTCTCATATTTTTTATCTTACTGTTATTTTCAAGTTCATCAATGTTAGCTTTGAAATACGCCTTTTTTATGTTCCTGAATTGTCTGCTAGCTTCACGTCTTAAGTTGTTTAGATTATCCACATTGCTTGGTTGGATCCTGTAACCACTACATTTTAGCCTCCTTCCTTTGATCCAAAAATCGTGAACATTCTTAATCAAACCGTGATTTATTCTGCTTCAATTCGTGCAGACCTAGACTCCCTTTAGCTGATGTCTTAATATTCTCATTAATGTTCTCCCAAGCCCTATGTATGTCCTCGCTATCATTTAAGATCTTCATAGCTGCAAACCTGTTTGAGATCTTAATCTGATACTGTTTCCTAACCTCCAGCTCACTTATCTTTCTGAGATTAAATTTCTCACATCAAACGTCTATGCTGCTTGTTTATATATTGCCAACCTTTCCCTAACTTTTGTAACAACTAGACAGTGATCAGTATCACAGTCGGCATCCTGAAAGTTAGTACATCGAGTATAGTCTAATGCCATCTCCTATCCATCAATATGTGATCAATTTGGACGTGAGTCTTACCATTAGGAGAGGTCCAGGTGCACTTATGAACATTTTGGTGTGGGAACATCGTGCTCTTAACAGCTAGATTTTCTAATGTGACATAGTTTACTGTTCTGACACCATTATCGCTACTATCCTGATGCAGACTGTCATGAACACAAAGTTAAATATTGTACATTGAATTTCGTACGGTTTATTTCATTCTGGTTCTTTTGTACTGATATCTCATTATGTGCTGTACGTGAGATGAAATACAAATGCCTACAGGCTTTTGGTGGGAGAGTCTAAAAGAGGGCGGCTGCTTGGAAATCGTGGTCGTTCATGGGAGCACAGTATTCACATGGTGAAAGGTAAAGTCCACCCTAGAAAATGCCACGAAGGTCCGGAGTGGGAGTAGAGTATAGGTGTCCTCTAACTTCAGCGCTAGATGGGAGTTGGCTGTCAGCTGCATGTCCCGGCCGCTTTATCCCGGGAAAGACCCGGTGCCCATTGTACAGGAGGCTGGGTGAGCCCAAGAACCGGTCTGGAGAGGTGTGGTAAATCTCGCCTCCACCGGGATTCGATCCCCGGACCCGTAGCGAGTGGCTGTGCCGACTACGCTGTTGTATTGATATGGACCTCAGAATGGAACAATGGAACAATGTTGCTTGGATTCATGTGGTTCACAATAGTGACCGATGCTGAGCCCTAGGGTTAAATAAATCGCTTAGAAATTTTTTGGCTGTATGAGGAAGTGTTAGCAACTTATTTTCTCTGTGGCGCAACAACCCATCTGGGGTCTAAGCCACCACATTGTTGTGGTTGCTCGATAACGCGCGCGCGCGCGCGCACACACACACACACACACACACACACACACACACACACACACACACACCCTGTAGGACTCCTTTGAACGAGTGAGCAGCCCGTCGCAGAGGCCGCTACCTACACAAGACAAGGAACACAAGAGACGAACATCCATTCCATCAGTGGGATTCGAACCCGCCATCCCAGAAATCAAGCGGCTTCAGACGTAGACCTACGCCTTAGACCGCACGGCCACCGGGATCGACTCTGTTAGCTTCTTAGGAAGGACGTTTCTTCAGGAAGTTAATTATTTGTTCATTTAGCGTAATATCAAATAAACTGTATCCACAATCTTATCTTCCCACAGACACACGCACAAAATTATGAACAGGAAAGTCGGGTGAATGACGACTAGGCAGTAACGAATGACAGTTCTGAATGAGCATGTAAATTCGGCGTCTCCGCTCAGTATTCAATGCAAACTTAACGAACACAGGACGAATGCAAATCGGCGAGGCACAACCCACTTGCACCTATCTTTTTATTATACGCTGTTTCAGCCCTTTAGTCCTTCTACCCTTGGCCATGTAACTTACTTCAACGGAACAACACAAACACTACTCTATCAGTCTCTTCCCTCCATTATTTGCTCTTTTCAAGCTTTTGCTTTAATTTACATGCTGAATGTCTCTCTTGTTGTTGCTACAGCCACAAATTTGTTGTGTGCCATCTTGGCAGACGTGTATTTCGTGACAATCAAAGGATCATAATAGAATTTCAGATACTTACAGTCATGGTGCGTATATGTACGTCTTATTTCGGAAATTTATTTAATTAATCTTCAACGGAGGGTAGAATATAAATGGACTGTCGATGAAGATTCAGCTTGCTGCGTTCGTCGTTACGAAATCGTGTAATCTGGTACGTGTTTACGAAGATTACATTGGATTATCCTGCCATCATTTACTTTTAAGACGGGGAAGTGGACAGGCGTAACTTGGCTAAAAACATGTGGGGAGGGGTGGGAGGGTTTGCAAAGTCGACCATGGGTATTAGGGGTCAAGTTAGAAAGAGGGAGATTGTTGGTTTGAACCAGTCTTTAATATACATACATAAACCATACATGACCCCGTTTTTTTTTCTTTTTAGTTGTCCCTCTCTAACTCAGTACCCAAAGAGACTGTTCTTAGGTAGAAATAATATTGGGAAGGGGTATTTGTCCCCCCTCCACCAATTTGCGCCAATGGGGAAGTGTGTTTCTTTGAAACATGGCTTTAACTCCAGAGATTAGTGCCACCAAATTTACCTATTGGAGACGAAGCTGGGTAGGGCCCAGAGTCGATTGAGGTACTGTCGGTTAGAAAGAAATCTGCATCCTCGCCGAGATTCGAACACAAATTCTCCGTAGTCCAGCACGTACCGTAGTCATACTGTTTGGTTTTGATAAGGTCTTCTCTTTAATTCCATACTTCTCCTTCAGAGGCTATAATTTCTTTTATTCCCGTTGAAACCATTTAGTTTCTCATGCCAGTTGTTTTCGTAAGATCAAGAATATAAAATGCACTCATGCTGAAACAAACAAAATTTATTTCCCCTCAATTTACGTCTAAGACGGGTACAGGCAGGCTGTCAACGTAATGACTTTTTTTCGTTTTGATACACCAAGTGCTAATTGCGAGATGCAGATCAAACACAGTGCTTCACTGTCATCTCTGTGACGGAAAACTACGACCCCGAACCCACAGCATCCTCCTATTATTATTCAAAAGAAGGGCCCCAATAGCCCCATCTGTTAGCGTGACATCTGCAGGACAAGAGCGAAAGCTGACTGCTTTCTAACTCTCTTTGCTCTTTTCACGTCCTTTTATATTTTTGTTGATCTTGTGCTCACCCTTGCCACTACTGCCAGGTATTATTGCCTTGTGCTATTCCATTGTGTTACTGACTTGTACTGCTGCCGTGCATTATTGTCCTACAATATTTCTTTCTATTATTTTCTTGTACTGTTCCCCTTCATTATTGCCTTATAATATTCTTGTCCTCTAATTACTGTACGCTATGCTTCGTAAATACGCTATCTACAGCTGATATTAAATGTGATGCCGTGTAGTCTGGTAGCCTAATTAGTAACTTTTGTGGCTGTGCCATAAATCAGGGGGTTAGTTATCGCGGAGTTCAGCGTTTGTTCTTGGAGAAGTCCAGGTCGGGTTTGTGGTGTATAAAATGGCTTTGTGTGTAGGTTCCTCTCTAAACAGTTCCGTCCTGCCAGTATCATTCCACCAGCACTCCATAATCCTTCGCTTATGGTCCGGAATACGGGCGGTGGACCTATTGTAAGCCGTTGTTTCTTAGGTAGCCTTACTTCAGCATAGCTGATATACCACAGTTTCGGAGGAACTTTTTTGCCCTGTATTTATACCCTGAAGATGGACGTCGTAGTTGTCTCGAAGATAGTGATAAGTACTGCTGGCCTAGAGGGCAGCACATTTAGAATGCAGTAGTCCCCCTTATCGTCGCCCTAAATGTAGTAAAATGCGTTCGTAAATATAACACAAAGGTGGCGAAATGTGGGAAGATAAGACTGATAGGCAGGCGGTATACACGGAAGGGGTAGGATATGATAGCGAGTTGTACGTAGTAACGTTGAATGGCTGTGAATATGCGGCCGAAATGGATTTTGAAGTTTCATGGCTCTCACATGTGGAATGTATTCATCTGAAATCACCGTCTGCTTGGATTTGGCACCGTGTAGTCTGGGAAATGGGGACATACGAGTACAAACGGTTAGGCGGGACCTACTGTTTAATTCTTACACCCTGAAGGTGGGCGCAGCACTGGTACGCGAAACGCTGATGCGTGTCCGCATAATGTCTCATTCCAGAAACACGTAACCTTAGTATTCATTGCCGACATAATTTATATTGTTTCCTTAAAAGTGTCCCTTGTGTTTCAATACACTGTTGTTAGAAAGACGAAGCACAGAATTTAATTCCATTCACGATGCACGGTACCCACGATATTAAAACACATCCAGTAGTTTTTTGTGCTGTTCAGTGTTTCTGTAAAACTCGATGAATTGCCTACCTTTATTAATAACATTAGTGCAGTTAATGTGAAACAGCACGGCATCAAAATAGTTACTAACTCCTTGCAAACAGAATCACTTCCTAAGAGCAAAAGGTAAATTTGAAGGTAAAGCAATTCCTGTTTCAGGCCTGGATAGGCCCTAAGGGTTCCAAAAGTTTGAGGCTCGCAGGTTTTATGACAACCGTTGTCAGCCTTATGCACCGGCCGCCTTTAACCCCCCCCCCCCCCGAAATATTCCTGGTACACATTTCTGTTAGAGACTGAGTCAACCCGAGGGCCATAGTGCGGTCATCATCGGGAATCGAACCCTCGACCTTCCGGCTTGTAGCGCAGTGCCTCAACCAACTGCGCCACAGATTCAAGTGTTTTGGGATGTTACGTCGGACGAACCGCTAGGTAGTTCCATACGTTTCAGAGGCACTACGCTCCTCAGAACGTCGGTAACTGTCTACCATTCAAAAAATGTTGTAACATCGCAGCCGGCAGGAATCGTCATAAACACCACGCCGAGACTCACAAATATGGCGTTGTGATGCTGTAACATATATTTTACCTATCACCAAAGTGTAATGTCCCTCCGCATTCTGTTTCTATTGTGTAACCTGGTATGGAATTAGCCAGGTCAGGATTTTGTCCATCCTGCACTGTTGCGAATTAATCGGCACGTTTCTGTAGCTCAGCCTGTTCCCTCCCAAAAGTGGAAATGTGAAGAGAAAGAGCTAATTTGAATGGCTGTATAGCCAAGTGCAGGTGTTAAATTTATGTCGGGACATTGTTTTATCTGACACTCATCAAATCAAACCGTTCCGCATGAAGGCGTCCAGCGAAACGTTGGCCGCTATTCCACCCTGCTGCTATTCGGAGTCCATGCCTTTTAGTTCAGTGCATTGCAGTTAATGCTGTGTTTTGACTCATTGTGTTAAAAAAGTACTATAAATTTTGTATTCGGTTGGTAGGCACTCGCCATTACCAAGGAACACTAGGCTTATTGCGCGACGAAGTTTTATGAGTTAAGCGAACCGACAGGAAGTGACTCTCCAGCAGTCATGTAAAATAGTATCCCTATAAAAGCAACTAGAACCGGGCTTTGTTAATGGCATAGAGGCTAAGTAATTTGAAAGCCTGAAACTCTGGCGGATTCCTAGTTTTCCCTTCGAAATACTAGACGTCGGATGGGGTCAATAAGACCCCGGAGTACTAAGTCTTCCCGTCTGTAATGGGACCGACTACGAGGAACTCCTATAGATATTTGCGTGACGGTTTTAGAATTTCGTAGGCTACCACACAGTGCGGTATATCACGAAATTGGATTCAGTTCGCATTTATTAACAAAAAGGCCATGGTAATGATTTCTTCTTACGGATACGAGGCAAGGCAACTGTTGTAAGTGCGCGGAATGTAGAACTAAGTTCTATCGCCGTAGTGATCCACACGTGTTGAAAAAGAGCCCAACGGGATATATCGGCTATAACCATTCCATCGTTTTTTTTTCACAGTCGTACCGTGCATCTTGATATTATCAAAGTTTTTTCTTTATTTACGAACTGATGCACAAGAGAATTGCTTTAAAAAGAATATTAAAATTTACATTAAAACAGCTGCTACATGTTTCGGTGCAATCACCATCATCAGGGAGCGCATTA
>JGI20166J26741_12092251_pt1 | contig 18677 bp, 13 predicted proteins | sample TergutCu122P5_FD_26741 | JGI IMG/M metagenome (IMG submission 26741)
CGACCTTCATCAGTGACACGTGTTCGACCCGATTTAAACCTTTCCACCCACTCATAAACCTTTCGTTGACTCATGGTGCTCTGTCCATACTGAGCCAACAAACGACGGTGAATTTCCACAGATTTCACTCCTTCTGGCCAAAGAAACCGCACTACGCCACGTTGTTCTTCGATGGAGCAATCTTACAAAGGAGCGTCCATGTCTTCGCCCTCGTTGCTGCCACTCGACTGAAGGCGGAGCGCTGTACTGCAAATGGCAGAACTCTTCAACAGGCATTATCAATACTGCGCAATGCGCCAGCTCCTCTCTGTCCTGGTTACCGCGTAATTTAAAAATTACCTTTACTTTTTGAATCACCTACATATATATATACACGTGTATATGCAGGAATCGTACTTTAAATTTATGAAAAATGATATTCATGTCTTTACAGCTGGTTTTTCACTATTATCATACCTCACACAACAAATGTAAAATAAACCTAACTCAGTAATCTTTATTCCTTTCTATTCTATTCTGTTATTCGCTACCATCTAATCATTTAAAGGTACAACAACTGAGTTGTTGACAGTGTTGTTAAATAAACTACAAACGAAAGAAAATAATGGCGATTTAGTGTAATTTATATTTGTGAATTACAAATACCATTTCCAAGTAATAACATATTAGCAACGTGCACAGGACAAAATGTTCTATCTAGTGTTAGGCGTTAAGGGTAGTTCAGAGCGCGTCTACTGTATGAGAGAGGTAATTGAGGGAATTACTGAGGACAATGGTAGTACGTGTGTGTGTGTGTGTTAGTGTGTGTGTGTGTTAGTGTGTGTGTGTGTTAGTGTGTGAGCAGCTTCAATTGCTGATTGTGAAGGACCTGGTGGTGCTGTCATGACTTGGAGAGTTTTTGGTGCGTTTATTACTAGTTGCTCATTACATAAAGCTACTGCGTGTAGCTGCCAAGGTGTTACTCCAACCTGCCTAGTCTCAAGCAACAAACTGAGATCCAATCCTTCCAGTTTTAGATTTATTCATTGTATTGTCTTTACCCCATCATGGTATTGTCTTTACCCCACTAGGGAGATCCAGGCGTAGATGAGAGGATAATATTAAGTGGGATGTGGGGGTATGGACTAGATTGAGCTGGCTCAGGATAGGGACAGGTGGCGGGCACTTGTGAATGCGGTAATTAACCTTCCGGTTCCATAAAATGCGGGAAATTTCTTGACTAGCTTAAAACCGGTTAGCTTCTCAAGAAAGAATCTGCTGCATGAAGAAAGTAAGTAAGTACTGTCTTTATCCCCTATTGATTCTAAGGTAATATTTTAAAAGTTCAAGTGCTTCGGAAAATACTAATTTTAATACCGGTAATAACCTGGTATTTAACGACCGTAAAATATGAATTATACACACCACAATAATGAAATGTTTTGTTAGCCGTGTAAATATTGAATAGATCTACAGGAAGAGAATATCTTCTGATTAATTAACATCATTAGGTCGACGCTCTGACACCTAATCCTATTAATTGCAACTCATACGCTTTATTGTCAAATTTTCAGTTAAATAAGAAATCAAAATTATCGAACGGAGAATTTCAAGCAGTTCTGGCGTGGTACTTCGGGAGGGGGAGGGGGGGGTTACATCTGCGATCGATTCCAGATTGAGCTAAATCAGAAATATTTTGTGAAAACGAACAATACAATGGCCATTGAATCCGCTATATCTTATAGATTTCAGTACAGCTAGCACACTGCTGTTGGTGGCCAGCCTACACACAAAATTTTGTAAAACTAATTTTTTTTTGTAAAGTTATACTTGAGCATAGGTAGGTTTAGCAAAGATTCTGACACAATGTGCAGAAATCTGATCGCAGGTCTCTGGAAACAATTACGTCCTTTACATTTTAAAACACAGTGGTAACTATAGTTACCAAGTACTGTATGTTTCTCCGTGAGGTGCGAACTGGACCTACGTAGGCATAAGGTTGTCAAAAAATTAAGTGACTTATTTATCGCTGTTCATTAATACATTCGAAGCATCGGCGAGACAGATCCAAAAGATCAGGATTAAACTATATAGCAAGTTAATACGGGGGGAAGGGGAATATAAGATGTTTATATTTCGAAAATATGATTCTCACGTAAATAATAGAATGGAAGCATGAAACGACTACGATAGTTGAGATTAGGCAGGTAGAGCGAACATCACCCAGCGCCTGATAATTTATCACCATCGCGAGACAGCAGCAGGAGTAGCGGCCATGTGATGTCATGTCCTTCTTATGTTTAATTCCCCCACCACTCGAGTACTCATCTTCTTGTGCTGCTACCTGATTACATCCACTACTCGTTTCGAAAGCAGCAAAAAAGACCGTAACGAATACTTTTATTTGAAATTGGGTTATTTCCATTATTAAAAAAGAAGTTACCTGTATCAATCTGGACAAGTAGTTACTTTCGGACTTGTACTTTTTTGTTCACTTTTGTAAAATACCTGGTATTTCTTTAGTAAGCGTATGTTGAAATATTATACACCTTTTTTTAAAGAAAATACTTCCATAAAAGTGGAATGTGTCGGTCTCTGTCTTCATGTTTCATTTAAACTCTCTCATTTCATATGGAGTAAGAAAATAATTACTTGATTTACATTATTTATGCTTCATTTCACGTGTATGGATTCCACCGTGACATCGATAACCTTACATGTGGCACAACTGCAATGGAACACTAAGCTGCAGGGTCTGTTTAAGAAACTTACCACTGAGCTGAGAAGTTCATGTGGACGTCAGACAGAGAACCAATAAGAGGCTGTCGTTTGACAGCTGGGAGTGCCGTTACTTATACGAGTACGTCTTACAGAACATGTTATTGCTACGATCAAAACAGGATATAGGCTGCTGAAGCGTACAGCACTTGTACTGGCAGAATTTTGGTTTGGAACTCCACACGAAAGAAAATTTGATGGAAAAGAGGCATAGATGGGAGGATTATACTAAAATTCTATCAAATTCTTATAGCGGTGAACGCTTAAATTGTGGCTCTTTGGATATGACAAAGTGACTTCCTCTCAGGTAAGAAGGTAAAGAAAAGGTAAAGGTAAAATTCACCCCAAGAACAGGCCATGAAGGCCCAAAGTGGGAGTACAGGTATAGGTCTACTCTTCCTTTAACCTCGGCGCCAGATGGGGTGGGTGGTCTACGCCACGCTCTGGTCGCTTTATCCCTGGGAAAGACCCGGTGCCCATTTTATAGGTGGCTGGTTGGGCCTCAGAGCCGGTCTGAACAGGTGCGAAAAATCCCGCCCCCACCGGGATTCGGTCCCCAGACAGTCCAGCCCGTAGCGAGTCGCCATACCGACTGAGCTATCCCGGCTCCAGGTAACACGATGACATGGTATAAATGTTAAAATACATATGTCTTATAAAACAGGTTGTAAGAAATATTCAGCAACTCGAGACTCGGATCGGTCTTTTGAACGCGGTCATTTATGCTGTCGTTTATGTAGTGATGCTGTATCTATACTATTTAACGTTGTGGATAGATGAAGGAATATGAATTTAATGCATTGCTGGAATAATGACACGGGAAGGCTGAAATATTCTTAGGAAACTTGAGTGGGTGTCACTGTAACCACTACAGACCTCACATAGATTAGACTGTGTTCGATGTCGGACCTACAGGTTCAGAGGCCGGCAATTAACCGCCTATGCAATACCGCAGTCAACAGGACGATAAATCTTCGGTCTACAAAAAACGCGGAGAATTTCTTAATCGCTTATCTGCGTCTCCAGAAGGATGGTACTTCACTAAGCTTTCAGTTCCAGCTCTGAATCCTGCAGATGCCACACTACGTAAATTAAAGCCTTATACACAAAAATAAACCTAATATACTTACACAATTTGTACCGCGCGGTGAACACATTCCGCCTCGGTTATAGAAACTGATCAGTTAATGGAGTCCAAGGAAATACTCTCCGTTTATTACGAAATTCACACGAACACATTAATGCACTGTAACCAGAAAGTCGAAATTTTTACTGTTAAATCTGATGGTACATATAGCAACCACTAGGTCTTAAAAGGTTAATTTTCAGGGCCCAGAATGATCTTATACACTTTCGCCTTCAAATATTAAAGAAACGCCTATACGAATAAGGAGATCATCTATTTCCGTTTTAAATCCCGTAATTGACGAAATAGCCTTATAACCCTTAATCAACTTATCGTGTCACTTTATGACACAAGAATTTACCACAAAATCTAGACAGAAATGAGTGAAGGACAAAAATTTAGATTTAATAGGAGTAATTTTTTGTCATCATACTACGACTGTTAGGAAATTATTACTGTCTACAAAAATTTACCTAATACTTTTGCTTGTTAGTGTTTCAAGCGGCTCTAACTTACAGTGGACTGCTGCTGAATTTGTGAGTCCCTTAAGGTTGGTGATAATGACCGATACATTGTAAATACGTAATGCCATACATCATCCCTAAGGATTAGGTATGCTGAAACGGAAGGCAACAGAGCAGCCACGTATGTGCGCCGGTCCTCAGGTACAACCTTCCTTCAGGCAAAGCAGTTATAACTTGTTTTAACTGCTTTATTTAACGACGCTCTCAACTAAGATTATATGTACAAGGTCGGTGTTAGATCAATGAGTATGCAGCATTAATGGAATGATAGAGAGGGGGGGGGAAATCGAAGTACTCGGAGTAAAACCTGTGACAGTGCCACTGTGTTCACCATAAAACCCCAAATGGACTGTCCTGGCATTCAACCCGGGTCTCCGCACTAAAGGGCCGGCAACAAACATCTTGCTCCGCAGGTACATACAGGGAGCAGAATTACAAGTCATCTCTTCCTTAACTCAGACGCTAGATGGATGTCAGCGGTTAACACCACGGCCTGCTGTTATTCACCCAAGAAACAATACCGGTACCGTCGCATGGGAGGCTGGGTGGGTTCCAGAGCTGGTTTCGAAGTTTTGGAGAAAAATCTCTTGTTTGGGATTCGAGCCAGGACCGTCCATCCCGTAGCCCATTCGCTCCCTCTATCAAATAAAACTTTGATATCAATTTTGTTTACAAATGTTGGGCTGCAGCTATATGTGACAAAATCCTCCCAGGCGATTAACTCCGTTAATTTGCAGTCGAGGCCCGCCGTTTCGGAGACCTCTGTTGCATCTGTCTCACACACATAAAACCTTGAAACATGTAACTCAATACAGCGACTTCAAGGTCATCCGACAGGTTTTTAGTGATTCGACTGTTCAGCTGTGTTCGGTCCACCAAAAACGTTGCTACATTGTCTCCGCACTGTCCAATGCATCCTTGAAGAACACGGCATTTAGGTCTTCAGGCGACTGTGTGCGTTAATAGTGGCATCTTCTTCATTACGTCGTTAACAAGCAACTTTACTGGTTACGTTCGGAACGGAATCTGAGACCCTTCAAATGCCAGAGAAATGTGCTAACTACCAGACGACTGACTCCACTCTATCTACAAAGTGTGTCAGTGACTCCTTCCGCCACACAACGAATTATAGAACGAAGTGCTGACGTTAAAATGTTCCTTGAACTTAAATTTAATATTTATGAATTTTTAAACACCGCAACACACGAACTCTGTTATTTTGCTTCGTAATAACACGCATCAAATTTCGTTCAGCCATTCCAATTACACAATCGATTCGGTAAGCATTTACGCAACTCTAAACAATTATATGCACGAGATACATCAGCGAGGAGGGTTTTAACTGGTTCACAAAGAAATTCATCCCATCCCCGCGTTCAGCTATGTACATTCGTGACCGGGCTACAGCTTCAGCGCCCATTCATTACTAAGGTAGAAAGACAACAAGCAGACAGGCACATTTGTACTATACACACGGCCTATTAAGCTATATCACACGTGCAGTCTGATAAGGTATACCACAAATACCACCTCATAAGACGTAAGGTACCAAATATACAGTTTGATAAGATGCACCACACATACGAGTCCGATAAGCTGTATCACAGATACAGTCTGATAACATACCCTATACACACCGTCTGGTACGACACACCTGATAAGATATACCATTAATACAAGTCTTATAAGGGGAGATGTATTCTGCGAAACAAGTGCACAAAATAAACTTAAAAAACAGCAGTAAAAAAGCCTCAGCCAATTTCCTGTTCCCTATTTGCATCTATCTATCTATCTATATATCTACCTATCTATATATCCATCCACCCCTCCATCCAGCTAACTATCTGCTTTTGCCTTTTCTTCGTTCACAATCCTTTCTTTCTTCCCATCTTTATTTCTAGAATGCATTCTTTCTGTCCTTAAATACCTCTCCTACGCCCCCCGAATTCTTTCCTTTTGAATCCGGTTAACCAGCCGTCATACACAAAATACTGGTACTGTTCAGATGACTAAGAGGGCAGCCCTCTTGCGTTTCGCTCATCTTGACACAGTACAACCGTTACAAAATTTCGTAACGAATTTATGTGTATATTTGATTCTGCTGCGCTCTATGCTGTTACGTAGCCCTCCCTCCCTACCTGTATCTCGACAAATATTTATCTAGAACACTGGTTCTTGCAACAGTCTTTTACACACTTTTACGAGGATCACTTCACTTAAAAAACTGCTCTACAACAAGCAAGATAAGCTTCGAGACTCCGTCTTAAGATTTAAACATCTAACCGATTCGGAACCGTGATATATATATATATATATATATATATATATACCGTGAGTCAACAAATAAGAGCGCGGCTAGATGAGTGCTGCTGGTCGGTTTGCGCATCAGCGCGTCCAGTTCTCCCGTAATTTCGGTTTAAAAAGTGAGCTTCTATGTCGTCTAAGTATTTTTGTGATTTATTTGATTTTTAAAAATACCCATATTTAATGGCACCAAAGAAAGTCACTAATGTTGAAAAGCCTAAGAGGAAGATCATAATGACTACGGTAGAATTGAAAAAAGAACTTATCACTAAGTGGTTAAAGGGTACACGTGTATCGGACCTGGCCGTTTAATACGGTATGGCTAAGTCAACACTATCGACCATACTGAAGAACAGGGAAGCCACTAAAGTAGCTGGTGTAGCGAAAGGAGTAAAATCTCTTACTACTAAAAGACTGTCAGCTGTGGAAGAAGTGTAAAAACTTTTAATGGTTTGGATTAATGGAAAACAGTTGGCTTATGTTAGGTCGTCTGAGGCTATTATTTGTGAGAAAGCTAGACTTTTGTATAGTGACATTACGCGAGATACCCTGGTTCTAGTGCTGAAGAATTTAAGGCTAGTAAAGGGTGGTTTGACAGTTTTAAAAAGAGAACAGAGATTCACCGTGTGGTTAGGCATGGAGAAGCTGCCAGTTCAAATAAAGATGCTGCTAAAAAAAATTTGTGGAGAAGTTTAAAGACTGTGGATAGAGAGGGATTTATTTCCGAACAAGTATTCAATTGTGACGAGAGAGGCCTCTTCTGGAAAAAATGAAAAAAGGACCTATATCACAAGAGAAGAGAAGGCTAGTTTTTATGGGATATGTCTCACCTTCCAAGGAGTAATACACTACACTTTTTATTTTTTTGGTTAGTTAATGCATGTATGATTTTATGCATATAATATTAGTGTTATTATATCGTGTTTACATAACCAATATTTGTAAATAAATTATAACGAGTAAATTTTGGAGGTCTTGAACGGATTAATTCAATTTACATTGTTTCTTATGGGGAAATTTAACTCGAAAGTCGAACGAATTGAAAGTCGAACCGCATCTTGGAACGAATTGTGTTCGACTTTCGAGAGTCCACTGTGTATAAATACAAATATAAATATATATACAGCATTTAATTGCACGGACAGCTAGAAGACGGAAATGAATTTCAAAGCTTTCTGTATAAGAATACGAATCCCAAATGTCGCCAAGTTCATTAGCACGTTGAAAAGTGTCCGCTCTTTGAGTTAATCAGCACATCAGAAAAATGTTGACCGATGAACAAGTCCTTTAAGCTGCTGTGGATATTGAATTATGGCAGAAGACTGATATAGCAAAAATGTTTAGCATAAGGACAAACAGATACAATATTTCGAAATTAAGACAGAGTTGAAAATTCCATAAATAACAGACTCTATAGAACGCAGAATAAATCAGAAAGAAAACACGTTAACAGAAGAAGTATGACAGAACTCCCACCCTCCACACCCACCCCGAAATAGGATGGAAGATACCACATTAACCAATAGGAAATGCGAGACTGACGGGATATTCGATAAGGTAGAATTATTGACTGCTAACATCCGAAAAAGTAAAGGGCACTGAAACAATGTCAAGACAAGTGCTCAAAATTAATAAATACTGTCCCTGGGAAAGTAACACAGCGCAGTCTGGTATGTAGTCAACATCGTTTCAGAAAACCCTCTTGCCTTTATGTTCAGGGCAGAAGATGGCGAAAGCACGTTGTTCTGCAAAAATGGCGCCTCTCCATCAGACTACATTACGTCACATTCCAGTGCACAGTAACATTGACACTCACTGCTGTCATAATCTCACATAAGAACAATAAATATTAAATACAATCTCAGTGCTAAGTAAATCACGAATAATTTATTGAGTCAGGTAGAACAAAAGCAATATACAACCACAGAGGTTTCCGGTATATTGAAAGTCGCAGACGGAATTTTTTTTAATCGTGGGCGTTCCCAGTTTGTAGACGATGGACCATATTAATCACTATATTCTTCAGCGGCACTCCCGCGGCTGATGCAAATGTAAGTATAAGCAGCACGATTACCTGCATAACTTCGATCATAACTGCGATTTAAGTAACTCGAATATTACACGATTTATACCAGGAAAGAGAACAGACGACGCTAGGCGTGATATTATAGGGTGTTCCACAAATATAGTTCTTCTTGCAAATTTCGATTTAAACATTCTGCTGTGTTATATCGGATTACAAAGGATTCAATAGTGCCAACACAAACAGTATGTTCCATTATAAGAATGTGTTTAAAGTAACGTGTTTAGACCAAAATTTGTTTTCTACAGGAAGCCAAAATCGAAAGACGTACAGTACACAAGTGAATTATTAACACTAAGTAACTATAACTCTTATGATTTTGGTTATCCCAGGATGAACAACGCTGGTCGAAATATGTTGCCTTAAAATAAATTTATAATACATAGTATTTATGTTAGTTGTGTTAAAGGTATTTCATCCTTTATAAAGTTCTTCTCGATTTTCATTTTACGATACAGACGTTTAAAACAATTCATTATTAAGTCTAATAAAATACCTTATTTCAGTTACCAGTACAGCTAGAACATTCCTCTCAAATCTTCGAGACCGGGTTTTGACCTACGCAGACTCCTATTCTATGGGGTCCCGTGCTACGGGCAGCGGCGTAAAACAAACACTTTTTATCTATTACTAAGCGACCGAATCAGGTGGACAACATTAATGTGAGGCTCGAAGAAGCGGTGAAAAATGTAAAATGGCTCCATTTGGGACAGAATATGAATCAATGGCGAGCTTGAGTGAAAACAGATTATATAGAAGGCGGTGAATTTTTCGATTAAATGAAGCAATCAACTTATGGATTCACGAACAAATGCTGACATAATATCTGAACAAATGCTGACAAGGTACACAAACAAATGCTGACATAATACCCTTAACAAATGCTGATATAATACCCAAACAAATGCTGACATAATTCCCAAACAAATGTTGACATAATACTGCAAATAAATGCTGACATAATACCCCCAAAAATGCCGACACAATACCCAAACAAATGCTGACATAATACCCTTAACAAATGCTGACATAATACCCCCCAAAATGCCAACATAATACCCAAACAAAAGTTAGCATAATGCCCAAACAAATGTTGACATAATACCCCCAAAAAATGCTGACATAATACCCAAAAAAATTTTGACATAATACTGCAAACAAATGCTGACATAATACCCGAAACAAATGCTGACATAATACCCGAAACAAATGCTGACATAATACCCTTAACAAATGCTGACATAAAACCCCCCAAAATGCCGACACAATACCCAAACAAATGCTGACATAATACCCAAAACATGCCGACATAATACCCAAACATGTGTTAGCATAATGCCCAAACAAATGTTGACATAATACCCCAAACAAATGCTGACTTAATACTCCAAACAAATGCTGACATAACACCCTAAACAAATGCTGACATAATGCCCCTAACAAGTGCTGACATAATACCCCCAAAAATCCTGACATAATACCCAAACAAATGCTGAAATAATACCCAAACAAATGCTGATATAATACCCCAAACAAATGTTGGCATAATACCTAAACAAATTTTGACATAATACCCCAAACGAATGCTGACAAAATAGCCAAACAAGTACTGACATAGTATCCATACTTTTACAGACGGTGCTCTTTTTCTTTAAAAAAAAAACTTTGCCGTCGTCTTAATAAAAACAAAATAAAAATTAGACCATGCACCTACAGAAGCAAGACTTTTGACTAGTCGGCAGATATGCATGCATGCAGAAAGAAAGAACGCCCGTTTACAACCGCATCAAACGTTTCGGAATTTTAAGTACCTCAACACTAGGCTGTGCAGATCAAATCCTCTGCTGCTGCAATTCGTGAAATATTCATTATATTGTCAACACTTCGGAGGTTCCCGCCTACAAGTGGAAATTAACACAGCTCCACATTGGATTCGAACCTAATAACCTGTTCACGATGGTCACTTTATCGTGTCCATCAGCATGGCAGTTTTATGACACAGGGACATCCTATGGCAGTGTCCTGATCAGTGTCATCATAAAGGGGACACTGTACCTACATGTCTCAGTGGTAAGACGGAAGCAATTTTGGTGTTATAACGTAACTACAAACTCTTTTGTCTTCTTTTGTTCTTGAAATCACATTAATCCAATCAAGTTTATTACTACAGCGCACTGTTGTCAAGATGTGCGTGGTATGAGAAAATTATGACTTTTTTTTCGTACACTACGTCAAAAAATTTAGAAAACTTTAAGTTTCTGAGTGGCTGTTTGTAAGCTTACGTCTGCATAGTGTGGTACTCAACTAATGCATTACTGGGACAGCTAATCGTCATCTCCTTCACTCAAGGTCTTTCATTGAGTCCTTTCATGTGTTGCAAATCCATAACTTCGACGACTAAAATTCTACATGCCACAGAACTGCGGCCTCGAACGTACTTGTGCGATTGCTACCTACATCATAATTTTATGAACACTGAAACTAAAACAACTGAGACGTCCTTGCTGAGTGTACAAATTCACTATCTATGATTACGGAATAAAAAAGGGCCAGTAGCGGGTACATGTATAAGCAAATTTATCGCTTCAGGACCAATTACTCAACAACATGAACAGAGTTTTTCCCGAGTAGTTGAAAGTTCTTCAGTCAATAAATGTCCTACGTTTTACAGAACCCGAACCTTCATTACCATGCTCACAACAGCTTAACATTAGTCCTTTGCCCTCCACCAGCGAAAGCAAGTCCACATTCTTCCATCCTGGTTTTTAAAGATCCATATCAATGCTATCCTCCCATCTTCGCCTACCGCTCCTTCTGGTTTTCCCACCGAAAGTCTGTATACTCGTACATTTACCATCTCTACCATATACGCCACGTTCAACGCTCATCTTGCTTCATTCATCTGATCGCCATAATACCTGGTGTGGAGAGAAAATCATGAAGCTCCTCACTACGCAGTTTTCTCCAGCCTCCTGTTACTTCTTTCCTCTTAGACACAAATATCCTTCTCAGCATCGTATTATCCAAACACTTTTTTTTTTGCTTCCTTCAATGTAAGACACCAAGTTTCACACCCATATATAATATCATGCAAACTTACAGTTCTGTAAATTTTAATATTTCCCTTCTTAGAGACCAGATGAGAATATTCGCAATTGAATGACAAGTATTCCCCGAGATTAATATATGGTTTGTTTGTGAAAGAAATTTTATTTTCAAAACACATTAGTCCCTCCGTCATTCGGACTATATGGGGAGAATGGTAGTCCGGATCACCGGTGAATCCGAGCCACAAAGGGGGAAACTCCGTGGTATAGGGAGCATACAAAACCTTAGCACTCAAAGCTAAAGTAACCCCTTGGGGCCAAAATGCTGCACTTAATCGTACATAACTACTACTACTACTACTAATAATAATAATAATAATAATAATAATAATAATGGGACTTTTGTCACTGACATTTCAATATAATAATGAAAGAAGAGATAAAGAGAGCTAAGACGCTCAAGAGATCGTGTCCTTTACTGCTGAGCAGTTAAAAACACGCTGGCTCTTCCCGATTCACCCCCGCCAACAGCCTCGGAGTACCGTTTATCTCCGATTTCTCCAGATGATTCGGACAATGACTGGACCGGATTACCGAGGGAAAATGAAGGGTTACAATTGGCCCAAAACTGTCAGGCTTATCCGGGGATCCGACTGACCGGTGTCCGATAACCAACGGACTACTGCATTTGAAATCTACCTTTGTTTAAATATGAACAACAGGAAATAAACTTCTTAGGTACTGAAGCACGGTTGAACTTGCAGCAAGTAATGGGGAAACCGAACGTAAGTTCATACATCACCAGCATTCAGGAACATATCATAATAAAAATACCATTGGAAGTGTGACAAAGTTACAAATCTGAAAAAGAAAAATACTAAAAAATCGAAGGTTGTTTTCATACATCATCGTTACCTTAAAAAAGACAATTTTCTCAATTCTCATCTTCTATCTAATAACCTAAAAATAAAGTTCTATAATTACAGCTGTCATATAAAATTATATAAGAAATTGGGCCTATAATCCTAACAGTTGGACATAAATTAAAGGTTTTGAGAAAAAAAACACTGACAAAATGTGTGGGTGTACGAGAGAGAAAGTAAGAAAAGAGTAAAAATTCCCGGAGAGAAACTTCATAATATGTGCCTATTATGAAATGTTAAGGTAGTGAAATCAAGCTTTACCAGATAGGCGGGGAACGTAGATAAAAAGATGTATAAAATAAATCATTCCAAAAATTTCGAATGGGGACCTACGCATATAGGGAGAAATTAAAATGAAAACAGATATCATATGGGGGTGTCAGCTGGATTCACCTTCGTAATAAAACTCGTGGCTCCGCAAAAGCCGGAGACTTTGCTAACCACAGGAGCGACTAAGGGCTTCTCAAGAAGACTCTTTTCCATGGAGTAAGAACAACTTTATTTTCAGAAAGAACACTCCCGTATAACCTACGACGGTAGCAAATGATAACAACACACCCATACTCTGTTCATATTGCCTAGAAATACAGCTATGCAAGATAGGAAGATGTTAGTTCAGCTTTGTTTATGGAGCCTAAAAAAGAAAAGCAGTTAAATATCTCGGTCCATAGACACATGCAGTAAAAAAATTGCCCCTATAATTTGATGATAAAATAAATTAAAGGTTTTGTTTCCAGTATTTTATTCCTGCGCTATGCATCAGCTTTTTGTTCACTAAGGACGAGAAGAGATGGCCGGTAGGGGGAGAAGAAAGGAGAAGGGGGCGGACTTTAAAGAAGTATCTGAAGCTACAGTCGTAATTACAATTATTATTAATTGTTTATTAGCTTCATAGTTCATGATGGATCTCGAAATAACAATAACGTTCGCGGAAATTAGATTCCCGAATGACAGGAACTGTCGTACAAAACATGAAATATAGTCAGCTTTGAACAACAGAAATAATAAGAGTCAGATTTAGAGCCCGCTACCCGTCAATTCTACTACCAACACACACAATCATGCCACAGCTAGATTAAGACCCATTCAATTGTGGACTATTTCGGTGCCTTTCAGTTGGAGGTCAGCTAAACCCTCAGGGTCCGCAAAAATGAATATATACTATTCAATAAGGCACGTTGTTTTTTATAGGCTAATCTATTGGTTTCACTGTCATTACCGCAAGGAAAATTATTGACATCACTATAAATTTTACATTGACTTAAGGGATGTTTTTAGACTTCAAGCCTTTAAAACTTAGTGGTAATTATATATAACACCACGTTTACCAGAAAATCTGCTTTTAGCCCGCACAGTGTATTTATGTATTCCCCATACGGGTCTAACAAAGAAAATCGACTGGTTTATTACACACATTTTAATAACTGGTGTTTTTGATGGGGGCATCCGTGTTCCCTGTGAAGTATCAAGTGAATCTTCATACATAGTGTAAATAAGAAGTAATCTTTAAAGCGTCAAGAACAAATTTTCATCTCTCCTGCCTGCGTTCTTTTCTCTATGTCCTTTGAAGAGTTAAATATTTCGTATTTTGTAAAAATTCAGGCCATAAATACCATGTGAGTTCTCTCGTAACACACTCCTCCAGCCCTCGTTATTTATCTGTACCTACAAGTTGCTCTTACCAGAAGGACAAATAGGCGAAGCTTGGGTAAAGGTAAAGGTAAAGGTAAAGGTAAAGTTCACCCTAGAACAGGCCACGAAAGCCCAGAGGCGGAGCAGATACATAGCTCTACTCTTCCTTCAACCTCGGCGCCAGATAAGGGGTGGGTGATCAACGTCACGCCTCGGTCGCTTTAATCCCGGGAAAGACCCGGTACCTATTGTATAGAAGGCTGGGTGGGTCCCAGGGCCGGTCTGGACGGGTGCGGAAAATCGCGCCCCCACCAGGATTCGATCCCCGGACCGTCCAGCCCGTAGCGAGTTGCTATATCGGCTGCGCTATCGCGGCCCCTTATGATACATGTCGGTGAATAGTAATTGAGATAAAACATAACGTATTGATGTGCGTTTGTTGGTTTGTTATATAAGTAAATACTATAACGTATTTCAAAGAAATAAAGTACGAAGGAATGGGTTGGATTAATTTTGCTCAGAACTGGGTCAAGCGGCGTGCTGTTGTGAACTCGGTCACAAACTTCGGTTTCCATAGAATTCGGAGAATTGCTGTAATTGCTAAGAAAGCTGGTTCATTAGCGAGTGAGTGAGTGAGTGAGTGAGTGAGTGAGTGAGTGAGTGACTCAGTCTGTCAGTCAGTTAATTGTTATAACAACCGAGCCCTGTCACTACTGTTCATAAATTCGCAAATCATTTCTTTACAGAACCACTTCATTTTGTCCTCATATTTAGCACCAGGATTTCACATCTTTTCTTTCTTTAAAGTTTTCCAACAGATTTTTTCATGGACTGAACAGCTACAGACACACCAACACACTACAATACTCACAGTTACAAGAATCAGCTCACAGACCTGTAGATGCCCACTTACCTGAAAAGAAAGACAAAGGAATATTACTCTAACAGTCATAAGTACAGTTGCATATATGCATATATGCATTATGGGAATACAACAAACTCTTGTAATAGGAGTAGACTCGTCTTAGCAGTTAGATAATCAAAAATTCTCGGTCGCTATTGCAAATGAGGGTCATCATAATACACTCTATTGATTCCTAGTGTCATCTTCAACAAGACACCACTATGAGATCATCTTCTGTGACACCCTAGCCTAGGGCTGATAACTGGTATTGTCCTGTCAGCTGAAGAAGATGAAGCTGTCCGCTCCACATAACAGAAAGGCGTGCATGGGAAGTAGAGGTATAGCGCAAACTTAGCGATCGGTAGATGAGTGGTCAGCCTCACGCCATGGCCGACTTATCCCAGGAAAATAGTCTCATGTACTCACTAAACAGGAGATTTGGTGTGCCGCAGAGTCGCCGCTTTGTTAAGCCGACAAGTGATCGCCTGACCTACACAGCCTGACAGAAATTTACCGACTCCCTCTGAAATGCCTGCATATACCCAGAAAAGAGTATTCTTTTGGAACTGCAGTAAAATTTAACCAGGTCATATGGCGTCCCACCCCATTAGACAGTAGGCCTGCTCCACGTCTTGGCCACCGTGAGAATCACTGGCGTAACTTTAGGGGGAGGGGTAAGGAGGACAAATACCCCTCAAATATTTTTTCTACCTGAGAATGTGTTCTTTCACTACAGAGATGAAAAAGACAATAAAAAAATTGTGGCTAGAGTGGGGGAAGGAGTGTATGTATGTTAAGGACTGGTTCAAGCCAATCTTCCCCCTCGTAAATTACAGTTCCTAATACCCCTGGTCGATTTTGCCCCCTCCCACTTTTATTAGTCAAGTTAGGCCTTTGGTGAGAACCATTAATACCGCAATTAACTACAGTTTTTGGTTTGTAATAATAACATAAGAACTAAAACAAGCGAACTAGATTTCGACACAACCAATTATACCTGTAGGCCTGTTACAAACACACACAGCTAGACAACCAACATGTTTCGAACTGTTTGCGTTAAGCCATCTTTTGGTCTGATGCACAAAATACGAAAGTTTTTTTACATTGCAGAAACTACAATACATATGGAGGAATGATACGTTCCAATTGTTAGCAGATTTTATGTAGAGTTTTAAACGGTTACTAAACTTAAGAAGCCTGCAGCCGCTGCTGCATAATACATAATCTCATCAGTGTTTTAACAGAAACAAAGAGAATTTAAAAACTTGGTGCTTCAAATTTTTTAAAATTTTTACAGACCATTTTACAATCAAATACAATTAATAATAAAAACTGTGTATGTCCATATTTACCACAAGCTTACAAGAAGGTAGAGATGTCATTCTTCCTTACACATTAATTGTAAAACATAACAGATTCCTTTACGCATTCTTGCGAGCCAGGCCTGAAGATGGCTTGATTTAAATAAGCCGAAATATGTCGTGTGTCTAATTCTGCGTATTTGTAATAAAAGTTGTGGCAAACTGAATTTATTTTCTTCAGTTAATGCTTCGCACATCTGGTTGTCCTCGATGAATACACAACGCATCGGAATGATCATACTTTTGGTAGGCATCTAGTTCAGATACAAAAAAAAATAACAGTAATAATAAATCCTATCATCAGTTCCATTAAGAAAAAGAAACGCCATATTAAATAAATATATAAAAGCATCGTTAAACAAGGCGTAAAAGACCGTTAGAGCATGTTCATCCTCGCAGACAAACTGTGGTCAGTACTTGAATTGACCTAACTATATTCGAAGCGCTCATTCAATTTTAGTTTGATTTTTATTGGTAGAAGAACAATGCGTTACGTCATTGCTGCCGAGGTGATCAGCTGGTTTCCGGTTCCGTTGCCACGGCAGCGCCAAGAGACGTAATTATGATTTAATTAATTACCTTGCTAGCTAGTCCGCTGGGACGAAACAAAAACTCAGCTTCATGTGAGGAAATTAGGCGTCGTCCACGCGAATGTAGCCCACTCCACGTCAATAAGTTGAACGTCATCAAGAGAAGGCCGTGAATATTATCCTTTCGAGACGGTGCGTAAACCGATTTGAAATAGCAGCGAAACGGGGAAGCAAGTACGTGGAATAAAATCAAATTACACTATGGAATTTGAGGATAAATGTAAAAACAGGCAGACCCTTCATATAGACGGTAAAGGTAAAGGTAAAGGTAAATTTCACCCCAGAACAGGACACGAAGGCCCAGGGGGGAGTAGAGGTATAGCTCTGCTTTTTCTTTAATCTCGGCGCTAGATGGGGTGGGTGGTCAACGCCACGCCCCGGCCGATTTACCCCCAGGAAAGACCCGGTACCCACTGTATAGTAGGCTGGGTGGGTCCCAGGGCCGGTCTGGACGGGTGCGGAATATCTCGCCCCACTCAGATTCGATCCCCGGACCATCCAGCCCGTAGCGAGTCGCTATACCGACTGCACTATCATGTATTTACTTTAACTTCTCTGCGTGCTTAGACAAGCGCCAGCCATTAAGACACTGAGACATTTGGCGTAGAGAAAGTGTATCTCCACGCACTCCTAACCTCGGCACTAGATTGACGTTAGAGGTCAGCTTCATGCCCTGATCGCTTTACGCCCGGGGACAGAGCCTCAGTTACACACCGAGAAGGAAGCCGGATGGATCCCGAAACAGGTCTGGGCACTAGGATAGGAGAAAAGTTTCTATTCCTGCCAGAAAACAAACCACGACTCCTCGGTTTTCCGGAGGGTAGCGTAGTCCCTGTACTGAATACTTCAACCCTGGATCCAAGATTGGTTAAGTTTAGCCTCTAATATAATCTAAATTCTATTACTGATATTCGAAATATTGCTTCCCATTCTGTTTACAGTCATCGAATTAATAGGTGCAACTCAGACTATCCATTAAAGGCCGCTTACGCGGTATATCACTCGAACATTATCATCTCTACACAGATCAGTTTGGGCAAGTGCAAATGCGTGACGACAAAGTCAAGTTGCAGCCTGTCCTGCACGAAAAAATGAATATTCGATATCGAAATATTTTTACCAACTGAGCAGGACAGAATTTGATAGATAAATAATTCAATTCACAATGTGGTCTCAAATCCATTTAAGTAATACCTCAAAATAAAGATTTTACTTCGCAGTAAACAAAATGGCTCAATCAACCACGGCTGATGCTGCTCTGAGCAGAAACTTGAGAGAAAGGTCTCTTCCCTCAGCCGGGAATGAAAGCACAGTTTCTTGGTCAGTTACAGGAGGTGGTTCACATTGCAACGACTGTTCTTGAAATGGTTAAGGTAGAATAATAAATGTTATTACAGTACTTCACACTATCTAACCCGTGACAGAC
>JGI20166J26741_12093362_pt1 | contig 18663 bp, 18 predicted proteins | sample TergutCu122P5_FD_26741 | JGI IMG/M metagenome (IMG submission 26741)
TGTTTCTTCGTTACTATTCAGTTTCTTCCTTGTTAACTTATTAACTGTACTCCTGAGTGTTTTATTTTAGTTCATTTCTTTGATTTTATCTATCTGTTTCTTGAATTTTGCAAATGCTTTGTAGTGTTTTTTGATGAGCATTTCTTTTTTTATGGGTCAGTTATCTGCTTTAGCTACTGCGGCTATTAGGCGTTCTCTGTCTTCCTTTAGTATTGCGCATTCGAGTAGTATGTGTTCCGCTGTTTGATTGTTGTTTCCGCATGGGCAGTTTGGTGCTTCGATGATTTTGAACCTGTAGAGATAGGCCTTTATTTTCCCATGGCCTGTGACTATTGTTGTGAAGTTTTGTGTTAGGTGTATTTTTGCGTGTAGTCTCTCCGCTACTTTTGGGAAGTAGTCTTTTGTTATTCTCCCCTTATTTGTTGTTTCCCACTCTCTCTGCCAGATTTCCACGCTGGTGTCCTCTATGTCTCTTTTTATTACGCTTTTTGGTATTCTGTTGTAGCTGATAGGTACGAGTATGTCTGTTTTACCTGATGCTTCTTTCGCTAACTTGTCGGCTAGTTCATTTCCACTGACCCCTGCATGGGCTTTTGATATATAAATTTTGTCAACTGACACTATATTATACCACTGTAACTACAGGTGTAATATTGTCTATCAACATGCTTACATATTATATGTATGCTTACTTATAGATGTATGACATAGTCTATTGTAGTGGCTACAGGGTTGTGATCCCATCGGTGTGAACAGATTGTAGTGGCTGGCTTTGTATCATTGCTGTGGCCACGTAACATTTTAATAGGGCAGACTTGAACAGCTATACCAACATAGCATTCACCAAGACATGCTAACCAAAAAAGACTGAAAGTCCAAATGGTAGCTAAAAGGAAATCGTGCAGTCAAACATAATGCCCATACTTCAATGGTAGCTAATGACAGCACTGAACGGTGGGATTACACCTGCAGGACTGATCTTGTAGGGAAGCCTTCTACATGTTACACAATCACTCTCTTCCTTCATCATAAAAACAACCAAACTACATGGTATTCACTTTTGGGAACGTTAATTTAAACAAAACCTTCTAATTTCCATGTATTAACATTTCCAGTATAGAATTTACCTGTCTCTAGCTGTATTAGGCTCACAAAATATGATGGGAAAATAATTCCCTCAAAGTTATTACTCTGGTTGTTATCCGAATTTCACATGCGTTAAACAACTGTAAGTGTTAAGTTTCCCACACATTCAGTTCTTCAAATTTCTATTCAAAATTTACCAATAGTCTTGCAATAAAACAACCCTCTCAAGGAAATACCTGGATTAGGATTATATCTAAAACTTTACCACAGCTCACATCCCAGTGCAACATAGACAGAATACAGGTTACATCTTACTTACAAAAAATATATTCTCAACTACGCTACTTTCCTACACACACAAAACAAGTTGATTCCACATGACTGCCACACAGGTTTACAACTCCAGCAGGAAGCGTAACAACCCAAAGGGTGGATCATCCCCTTTATTTCATTCATTCCATTCAACAAAATTTGGAATACATATAAAATAAAATTTTCTAAATAATTTTCATCACCATCTGAAGTTATGGATACATCACTCACCTGGTATGAACTGTAAAATCTGAGGTGTAAGGCTCATTTTGAGGCCTCTTCCAGAGCACTCAGGTTTTTGCATCTACGCTTGTCGAAAGATGGATAACAAAGAAATTGCATGTCGGTCCTACAGGCTGGTATTTGCATTCGCCAGACTCTGAACTCAGCACTTTTGTGTCTGCTTAGCAACAGTGCATGCCGACATAAAAGTACGTGACTTTTACTAAGGAGATGCAACATGATTCAGCCTTCCTGTTGTTAGCATGTGTAACTTGCCCAACCAAACTTATAACTACAATTTTGAAATTTTCCAACATGCCAACACACGAATACAAGTTATGAAAATAAAATCACCATAATTTACTACAATTTCCCCCTCTTAAATTGTGATGCATACTGCATTGTTGCTATTTCCATCAACAAAGTCAAACAAAATCACTTCAAATTCCCAAATTCTAAATATAATTTCTCTGTTTCCATGCACTACACTACGTCCAATGGGTGTACTAGACCTGTAATGGAGCCACTTGAATATAATAATAAATCAAATCAAATCAAATCAAAACTTTGTGTAAATGCCTTCAAAATGACAGAATATGTTACAAAATTAAGTAAAAATGCTGTGCCTAAGTATAAAACAAGATATTCTACAATACGCATAGTATGGGGTAGAGAGGCAAGTACATAAATAGCCGGTGACATACACCTACATACACATTCAAAAATTCATCAGTTATATTTATCTGTCTTTGCTGTTACCTTTGGAGCAATTTACTGCTCAAACAATCTGAACTAATTATTTTTTAAATTAATTTTATGTAATTTCAGAATTACTGATCCTTCATAGAAAACACATGACAACCCCTAATCACTAACCTCATTAATTGTTACAATTCTGTTCCAAAATTTCAAATATAATGCCCACACAAAAGATACCATTCAAAAGTCTGACACACTCTTAAAGTGACTGAAACTCTGATTGACCCACATAACTTAAAGTAACCTAAGAATATTATTTTTAATATCTGCTCTAATCAAGGATATGGATATCATATTTTGTCAAAACCAATTCACCCACATCATTATCAATTCTAAATTGGAACACACGTGGAACAGTCTCCAACCCCCTGGGCTACATGCAAACAATACCCTAGATTTGAACATGTTGATGGAAATATAATGAAATTACAATTAACACACAATTTATTCACCTTTGCTTCTTTCTCATCTTCCTGCAAGATTTGCAGTATCTGTTCTATTGTTCGAACATTCTCTTCCATTTCTTCCTTTGTCAAAATTGGTGCTTCTTTCTTCTTAAAAATTTCCAGATCCTTCTGATGCAGTAAGAGCCTATTAACCAGGAAAAAAATCAAATAACATGAGTACAACTGAGAGAGCTAATAATAACCGTAGGTGACACAACTGATGCTAAAAATTTAGAACAAAATTACAGATATGTTAATAGCAGAATGTGTCTACATTTCATTTATTAGAACTTCACTAAGGGTTGATGGTAAAATCCCTGCCTAAATAACTGTTGATGTCTTCATACATCACAAAAAAAAAAAGTTTAACATTTACTGTGTAAAGTTTCTTTTACCTAAAAAATATTGTTAGAGAACACCAAAGAGCAGTAACTTAGTCTTATAGATGACTTCCAATTTAATGGGTTCACTAATTGGACAAAACTATATGAAAACAAAATATTACAATTATAAACAGAATTTAATAAATTCCAAGATATTTAACATGAACTGCATATGTACATGTGAAACTCACAATGTGTGACACATGTATACTGTAACTATGATCTACATGTATGAGAAATTAACAGTACAATGTAACTACATATTGTGAAGGTGAAAATGACACAAAAATTTATTGTATCTTTGCTTCGTGTGATATAATTGTTTCTGAATCAGTCTCCAAATGTACTTCAGTTAGCCAAGGAAACATAGTGCAATTTAAGTCACAGATGGTCTGAAAATTTAAAGGAACATGATAAGCATTAAAGTTCAAAAGCAAAAAATGAACAAATATCCATATCAAAAAAGGAGGGCCACTTGGATGCCCTTCATCAAGTTTAGATAAAGTACCACAAATTAAGAAAATTTTACTATATGAAATGAAATTTCTTGTACCAAATTACAGCTGCCTCCAGAACCCCTGACTAAGGGGCTACCGCCTCCAGATCCCTGTCCTCTGTCCTCAACTGAATTTTTTGAACACCCCCCACCCCGAAAAAAATTCCTGGGTACGCCACTGGTGTCATATAGACACTGAAGCTGATCCCAGTAGCAAGTGCTTTATTATGAGATGGCCACGAGTTATACACCGCTGGCAACAATTTGTAAGTTCCACCTACTTCTTCTACAAAGTAGATGATTTATCAGTAAGGTTTCCAGATTCCTTGCATCATGCTTTGAGGATTCATCTGAAACCGCACAGATATAAAGTTGTGACCATGTAAATTGAGAATATGCCTAAATTAATAAACAATGTCAAAGCAAATTTACATAATTCAAAATTGTATATGTGTGTATGGTACCTACAATTAATATTTTGGTAACAGAAATTGAAGGTTCAACACTACAAGTACCAAATCCCACTACAAGAACAGTCAGTCAGTTACATTTAGTACACACCTTCACAACCTAATTCTGGAATATCAATTTCAGTATTAAAGTCCCACCTCATTCTCAGTTTTGCCTTACAAGAGGCATCCCTACCAAAATTATGCACTCATTCCTCCAGCTAACAAAAATATATGCTTAATCTAACATCTACTTTTAACAACTGCACAAACTATCTAATTATGTAGGAACTATCTGCAAAGGTCTTCTCTTGAAACTATTGTTCCATGAGCACAATGAACTTAGTGCTCTTGCTTGTCAGGTATGAAAAATTCATCTTAACCAACAGACCACTAGTTCTCAGTCTTTACCATAAAACATGCTTGTTGTAATTCCAGTAATGATGAACTCACTTGGCATCAAAGTCAGTTCGTTTTGATCTCAAAACTCCTTCCACTATGTCTCTACGATGGGCTAGCCGAGCTTCACTCAATTTCAATACAGCTTCCATTTCATTAGGCCACAAGAAAGTTCGTGAGTTCAGATGAATATCTTCCGCTGAAAATAATCGAAGTGGCAATAAAAAGGTAAGGCACTTTAGAGTGACATCAGATATACAGCTGGTTGCTTTGTTACAATTTCATGGTCATGAATGCTGATATGTGTTCTCAAATACAAGCAAAATATTAACAATTTAATTACATTCTGGTTTCTTGCTTTTGTACTTTAGTTCATAAATTGTTGAGATGATGCAATGAACATAAGTAATGTTTTGGGCTGCATGCTAACTCTTTCACTCATATGTCAGTACCAAAAACTCAATACTCATCCACATTTAAAAGCTTGATAGAAATATTCTCCTATGAAATTTTATTAAGAAGTAAATGCCAAGCTCACAGATGATGATAACAAAAACTTTAAGATTTCACCTTTTTAGTGTTTCTACACCCATCATTATCATCATCAACTCCATCATCATCATCATCTTCAAACTTGACTTTACTTCTTAATACAATTAAGCTTCACAGAAATATTCTCATACAAAATTGTATGTCAGTAGGACTCCTCTAGATGAGTAATCAACTCGCTGCAGAGGCCTCTACCTGACAACACACAACACTCCAAAGAGACAAACATCCATGCCCCCAACAGGTTTGAACTCACAATCCCAGGAAGCAAGTGGCTGTAGACCCATACCTTAGACTGTGCTGCCACTAGTATCGATGACAAAATATAGAGTAATTATAATTTTTAAAGATTGATCATGCATTTTCATATAAAGCATATTTATATCTCCTCTAGTGACAAACCAAGGAGGTTTGTAAAGCTCCTGTCACTGAGGGGTTAAAGTTTAATCTAAACTCTCTATAACCTGTCACAAACACCACATATGGTTCACAAAATCCATCAGAATTGATCAGTCTCAAAAATAGCACCAGAAACAGAAGAGTACACTCTCAAGAACTTATAAGAAATCAGCAGTATTCTGTGCCAGTATTCATCTTTGATATAACAAAAGGAGTTTTAGGGGAATGGATGTCATTGGATTGGGGTAACCAAGGATGTGAAGGTTCTTTGTATTGTGGCAGACACGCCTGTACAAAAATCTTTAACTTCCAACTAAACCAAGAACCAGAGTTTACAGTGCATATAGGCCCAAGACTTTTGGGAGTAAAACTCATTTGTTTGCCATTCAAGCATGGCCTGGTCACAACAACAATAAGGAAGAGGAACATATCAAGCTTTTAACAAACAAAGAGTTATGAGTTCATCAGCATTTAAATGATGCACATTCATTTTATATATCTAGGATAAAAGGAAATTTCCTGCACTTTTAAGACAAGCTGTGTAATTTATGTTGTATTTTCTGCAAAATGTAATTTATTTCATAATTTGATTTTTCTATTCAAATGATACTTAAGCTTCTCATAAACAATGCACAAAAATTTAAATACTGAACGGCCGATTTAAAGGTTAAACAATCTGAGGGCCCACACAGCCACTTACTCTGTTCACTGTTAAATCCACCTCTACATCTGGCCACCACTTGGACAGCAGCATCCATCTAGGCATAGCACTACAGTGCTTCCCTGCATATAGTGCGCCTCCCATATAATACACAACAATTTTTTTGCTTGTCAAAGATGAAGAAACAACTGATATGTGCAGCCCACCATAAAGTAATTCAAAAGACTGCAAGATAGGTTACACAATGACTTTGTAGATGCTCTGAACAATTATGAAAATGCTAGTAGAAGCAAGCGGCTGCCAAAGGGCAGTACTGTGAAGATAACTGCATCCCCAGGCAACTTATTAACATCAGATTCAAGATATGACTCCTGTCCCAGAATATGCTGAAGCTTCTGTGTGTAATTGAGAGAATTTTAGGAAGGTCAGGACTAATACTAATACTGCAACTTAAATGACAGCAAGATTTGGTTTTTGAGGAAATATATATTGTGCTGTTCTAACTTACTACCTCCATCTAGCTCAAGAACAGGAACTGACATTACTGTCCTAAAGTTAATGAATTCCATTCTAATGAACATATTGTTATATTCACTGAAGTATGACTTCCTGTATGTTCCACAACAGCATTTGTCTCTCTCATAATGAAAAAAAATACTCTTCAATAGTAAACAAATATTACTTCATTTATCACTGTTTCTACAACAAAATATCCCTTACATGACAGTAAAGCATGCTGCATGAGGAACAAAACATTTTCAGCAGCAGTCTGTATCTTTTCCTTCAAGTTATACATGGTCACTTCTTGACATTCATTCAGATAATTCTGCAATTCAACAAGTTCTGCTGTTGTTTCAGGCAGTTCACTAGCTCGGTCCAACATTTCATCAAAAATGTCACACATCCTGCAATTTTAAAGTGTACTTATTATACAGCAATTGTAAGCAATTAATTCCATAAATGATTTTAATCATACACTGCACACTGTAAACTTTACTATTCATCCAGAGACCACAGGGCTACAACCACATGAATATGAAAAAACAAGTAGCAGTCATGGGGTGCATGTTTAAGTATGAGAGTGGTATTGAAAAATATGGGTAAGAGAAAAATCATTCATATTGTAATGTGCTTGAGCATAAAAGGCAAAACTGGAAGGAGCCATTTTCTAAAAACTTCAGAACAATCTCAGTACAAAGGTAAAATAAAAAAATCTTACTTCTCCTAGACCAACTTCCTTTTTCCTATAACCAACGCCAACTCCAACATAACTGGCAACTACTGTACATGTAGCCTACACAGAAGCCATATGATGTAGGTAAAACATGATTTACTTAACAATCAGGGAATAGTGCACTGTGCAATGGGTTGCTGGATTCAGAACTATTATCATAATTTATAGAACATCAATTGTTCATTTCATTTACCTAACCTATTGATATACAAAAATATTGGCATGTCAAAAAGTACATATAAGATTACAGTACTGCACTTTGGTTAACATATCATTTTGTCCTTTGGGAAGTGTTATGCCTGTTTCTGCCTGAACTATTACATACATATTGTCTGTCTCATTACCTTAGGCATTGCTACTATGTTTATTAGCCAATTAATCACATCTGTAATGTGTCGAACAGCAGCGCTTAAAACATGTACCAAATGTATTCATCTGTCAATAAATTAAAAATACAGTGGCCAAATGCCTTCATTCTAAAACTTGGAAGATAATTACTGAACAATATGTAAAATCTGAGCAATTTCTCCCCGGTAAAAATGGCAAGAAAAATGTCTGTCTTACCGGGCTGTATAATTGAACAGCCATTCCAGTCAAGGGCATTTTATCATGCATACATCCTAAAAATGGTACAATAATTACTTCAGCACTAACAACACTATGATTGTGATCTCCTGAAGCAATCTACCTTCTGCTTCTTTGTGTCTCTGCCTAACCATGGGAAGTGAATGAACAAAGAATGTTCAGTGCAACCTATATCTATGCAGCAAGTATCAAAAACAAAACTCCCAGCAGCACCATAAGTATCTACTAATATCAACATCAAGCTGGAGCCAACTTTCTGCAGTAAAAAACCAAAAATAAGAGCAAAGAAAAAGAAAAAAGGGAAAAGAAAGCTTCTGAAAACAACAATGAAGAAAATACTATGACTTACATGATGTGAAAACAATAATTTAGAATATTACACAATCAGGAACACTACCATTTTTACTGGCATCTATACAATCCTAAGTAAAATAAACAAACCTAAATAGTAGGCTATTTAAACCTCAGTAAACAGGTGGTAACTGAAATTAAGGTCACCAGATGCAAAAGCTGCAAAAGGCTGGAAATATATGATGAAGACAGAATATGAAACTGGTAAGACATTTCAAAATACAATAATGGAGGATCACAAACCGCAGTTTACTTACTTCTTGTTATGTGTTCTGCTGTTCTCAACATGGTAATTAACAAGGTATGTCCTTAAATCATCCACCATTTTCCAAAGAGTATCGTTCATTTCATTACAATCAAGACAGAAGAAGTTCAGAGGAATTAAACGTCTCAAGAAAGAGATATCATCTTTCAGTGCTTCATACTGTTGAATTCTTCTGGTGAAATCCTGAAATATAAGAATTACAGAAATTTATATTTGTTAAAATTCCAATATTAGAATAATACACATGGCAAAGAATTTGTACTCTGTATTTTGTGTCTAAAGTCACCATAAAAGTTACACAGTTTTACATGGTAACTGGCATTCCCTTTTGATAACTTGTGTCATAATTTTACAACTTCCTCTACAGCCATCAAAAACACATAACAATATCTTGTGGGACTTCATGTGTAACTTTGTCCCAGCCTGAAACTTTATTACTGTTATCGCTGCCATTATACATTGCTGTTCTAAACTACCTGTTACCCAGATAAGGGTGATAAAGTGCAAGATCCTTACCACTGATTCCATAAAATTTCAATTTAGATAATAGGATACCATAATCAAAGCAATCAAATGCTTCCTCCAAATTGCAGAAAATCCCTGCCACTAGTAGTTTAATGTTAACAACATTTTAAATCTCAGTTGTTAGTTTATAAATTACATTATCTTTCTTCAGTCCTATCCTGAAGCCATATTATTCATTGCTTAATATATTATATTTGGTGAGGTGTTTTAAAATCCTTGTCTGTATTACCATTTCAAATGTTTTTGAGAATGATGTTAAGAGTGATACAGGTCTATAATTAGACACACCACAACTATCACCATTCTTATGTAGTGGTTTTATTACTGCCTATTTTAATCTATCCGGGAATACACCCCACAATAGTATTTTATTACATATGTAATTTTGTGGAGAATTTATGAAAGGGGAGCTTATTTTCAGGATCTTTGTGGATATCTTGTCATACCCATTTGAGTTTTTCAATTTGAGGGATTTTATAATTTGTTCAATTTCAATTAATAACCTAAATGATTTATACAAGTTGTTTTTAATAAGTTCATATATTACCTAGAAAGAGCTTTTCCTGTAAAAACATACTACAAGAAAAGGCTAAAAAAAGTAGATGGATAACTAAAGGAATAAAGGTCTCATGCAAAGAATGAGATTTTTAAATAATTTAAAGAGAAATTTTAAATTATATCAATAGATATCACTCGATATATAAAAGAGTTATTTCTGAAGCAAAAAAGAGAAAATGATAGGTTGGTTAAAAGTGCAAAATACTCAACAAAGGTGATGTGGCAGTTGATTAACAAATACACAGGAAAACTGCGTGTATCAAATCAAGATACTGAGATAATAACTGATTCAGGAAAAATCATAAACCCACAAAATGTTTCTGATACACTGAATTCCGTTTATAGTGATTGTATAGAAGACCTTCTAGTATAAAATAAGTCATATAAAAATGGTTAATTAAACTTCTCAAATGAAAATTAAATATGTTTCAAATATTATGTTTGTTTACCCAGTAAGAGCAGACACATTAAATCAGTTAGTAATAAATTAAAAGGTAAATTCTCGACTGGATATAATGAAATACTAGAATTTCTAGTCAAAGAATGTATTCAGTACATCAAAAACACCGTTAATCTTTATTTTTAATGTTTCCATAAATCAAGTTATTTTCCATGACAATGAAAATAGCAAATTCAATATTGTAATTTTTAACCCTGGTTTGACCAGTATAGAAAACAAACCTATATGACTACTGTAAGGCTGAGATATTGAGTTGCTTCTTATGAGCACTGTTCTGTATGAAAAGCACTTGTTTTCTCTTATGTTTTTATGCCTGTGTCTGATGATGTCTGTATAAAAAGTGAAAACACAAAGCACATTGTGGACAATAAAAGATATTGTATGAAAATATATTGTGATCGATAATTTGTGTGTTTATTTTCCATTTGCATCACAACAGAATAACCCACCCTAAGCCAAAGTTGATTCAGTAATATCTCTGTACTCTTGGTATCCTTTAACAAGGTAGGTAATATATATGTCATGCAATATTGAAGCACTTTCACATCACCATTTTTGCTGTGGAAACACAATAAGAAATACATACGCTGTGTGTGTCAGCAGCCATAGTTATACAGCATGTGAAGTGCATGTACTGTTGTCATCTGTGGCCTGTCCACCTCTGCCATATTTTTCAACATTATCTCTTAACATCATAATTTTTGGAAAAAATTCTGAACATAAAATGTGGGTTGACTTTCCCTATAACTTTTGTCTGAAACATTTTTCATCCCAGGAAGAATTAAAGAGCGATATTATCACCGATCCTGGTATATAATCCTTCACAATAGTACTCCTCTGCTAATGCAAATAATTTTTGTGATCCTCAATAAAATTTTACACATGGAATTAGAATGACAGTACAGGGATGTGACATCTGTTTAGTAATTAACACAATCTATAAAATACTGGATTACTTAGTTTCTGATCCACATCACTCATGTTTTATTCCAGAAAAAATACACTGCATAAATTGCATCTGTTTGCAAGCTCAGGTGAAGGATGGAGAGGCACCTGTTCAGGTGGGTCAGAAAGGAAGAGCTATTTTCACTCATTCAGCTGCAGGGAAGTGGCTCTTTTTATGTCAAACCCAAGTAAATAAGTGCATCTTCACACTTTTAACTGAGGACAGATACAGATGTGTGTAATTTCCCTAACACTGTATGTTTTTGCAGATGTAAAAAAATGGAGAACACCCTAAAACCAAGTAATACAAATATAATATACCAACCTTTTGGAAATGACCATGCAAATATGATAGAAACTGAATACACAGATCAGTGAAACAGTTGTATGCAGTTCTGGTGAATGCATCACATATAAACATGGCAACAATTTTCTTTCCTACATTAAGCTATACCCAATCAGATCATTCCATAACTTTTCTTGCTATGAAAATCCCCTGTTGGCAATCCTGTTCCAAATTTAAGAGGTCTCCAGTTAAAATTTAGCCAGAAGACTGACTATCCTGCCCAGAGTTTTGGTGATTCTCATAAGTAATGTAAGGAAACTCCAAGAACAGTGACTCAGTATAGACTATTAGTGCTTCCTCTCTCATCCTTCCCAACCATCCTGAGCATTCTATATTAGCATTCAATATACGGCCAAATATCACATGTAGTGTGCTGTTATATTATTAATGTTTGAGATGAACTTACTGACTAAATATGCAGTGTAGAAGTGTGTAGCATAGTCTCCCCATAAAAGTTCAATATGTGAGATATGACACATTCTGGATGATACCACCTTCATGCTCATTGCTATGAGATCATCTTGCTAATATCTGGCTGTTTAAAAAATTAATGAAGAAATCTATCCACTGGTTTATCACATACTTAACATGCTGATTAATACTCAGACATAACTGGCAGTTATGTAGAAGGTTTAACTGAATAATACCTCTAACACTGGGAATGGATCAGTTTTCATGAACTTCAACATGGCACTTTCAGCTTCACCATTCAAAATGTGAAGATAAGCTTCATATATCTTCAGGTAAGCATATGGTCCTTTGAGGTTGGTGTCAAAACTTTTCAGTGCTTCGACTGTGATATTAGATACTTCTTCTTCATGAGCAGCTACAGCATGGAGCCAAAGATCTGAGGTGGTTATTTCTGAAAGCATACAAAATGAGTTGTATTTCCTACCATCAACTTTCACCAATTACCCTCAGTTATCAGGGAATATCACCATGCTGTGGATAATATTTATTATTTACATTCAAGATGTACAAAACACAGGTTTCAGTAAATAGACTACCTTGACAGAAATTTCACAGTTTTCTTCTATACCACCAAGGAAATATTGGTATATCACCCTAAAACAAGCCCAAATTAATCTTCCCACAATTCTCGAGCCTCAGCATTCATTCACCAATGTAATTATTATTACTCTGTGTTATACAAATTAAACTATACTGTGTAAACATAACCACTCCAAGTGTATTTGCTGCCCCCTCTGAGTACCAAGATCCCTGTCATCTCACAGTTTCGCTTCTACTGCCTGCGATGTAATTACATTTGTCTTCATTTTGTACTCTTCAATGATAATGTCTGGAGCTCCTAATTTTTTTATTATGCCTGCATTTTGTTGATGATGAAACGATCACTTTTTCAGACTTGTAAGAGAAAGTAGAGTCTTAAAAATGTAACGTCACTTTTATCTACATCTCAGGCCTCACCACCACATTAAAACTGTATAACCGTAATGTTTTGCACTCAGTTTTTGCAATTTCTGCAGTATATATAGTACACTTTCTCTTAAATTTGAGTTTATCATTTTGATGTAGTGTACAGGCATTTATTTTATGAACCGTACAACAAATAATTAATTTCCAATATGTAATTGCAAAAGCAACTTGGATCAAGAGAGAGTTAGACCATGCATAACCATGTAACATGTACACTGTGTTTCAAGCTTGAAGTGACTGTGCTAGAATACATTGCTTGATAGACCACTGAACAAGTGAATCCAAAAAAATTAAATAAATAAATAAATAACTGTTTTGGTAACAAAATATAAAATTCCATGAAATGAAATAATTTCCCAAGCTTATGTCAAAATAAATCCTCATGATCTCTCTTGAAAATAGATTTTCTGAACATGCAACTCATCTTACAAAATAGTAATATTTGAAAGTATTTACACTAAGGATGACACAAAAATAAAACAATGATGCTGAAAAAAACTGTTGTAATTTTAAAAATTTAATATTATACATTCTTTGCATTGTGACTATAATCATCCACACACACCAACAAATGTGCACAATTTATATAACATAATAAATCATCCATACACATGAACTCTCCTGCACGTTACGGCAATAATTCTCCATCCTTAGGGAGATATAATGCAAAGAAATAATAAACCAACACATCCAATTAACACACAAAGTGTTAACGATAAATAATGGCAGCCATAAACTTAAAGATGTGGATACTGTAGACAACATGATGCTGACATATTCTTGAATCAAATCCAATGATGTACCACTGTCTATACTGTAAATAGCTGTCTGCATACACATGTCTGGTATAAAGTACTCAATCCAGAAGGATCAAGTCCCTGTGTCACGTACTGATGTGTCTCATGCCAGAGGGTCCTACTCTGTCCTGGAGGACACAGATCAGTACACACATAAATTGGATGTTTGATTCGTATGCCTTTGCATTGTCCCCCTGTGGATGGCGATTTATTGCAAAAACATGTAGGCAAGTTCATGTATGGAAGATTTTATGTAAATTATGTGCATTTGTCAGTGTTTACTGATAATGAGGCAATGTCATTTAAAATATTCCTAAACTACTCTAGTGCACCACATACATACCAGGAAAAAGGAGATAGTCTATTCGAGGCAACTTCTGGTTCACTTCTATAATCTTCTCAAAACAGCGCTGTACCAAGCTTTTAACATCATGAAGCTCTGGCTCAAATTTAAGGTCGCATGTACCCACAACTGGTTTAACATATACTGTGACCAAGGGTGTGTTATTAAGCTTGTAGTCTTTAAACTCCTCACCAAAATCATTTCCATCCTGTCCAACAGAAAAGAAAGTACTGAACAATTTTACATACACAACATACAGGACACTGGGTGTGGATGAAGTTAATGGAAAGCAGATTTGCACTAAAATTCTTGAATATCAGAAAACTTATCTCCTGGAAAAGAAAAAAATTTCAGTAATGGAAAATGTCCTCTGAAAAAAACAGAACCTTATTGAGGATGACAGTAGCTTGCAATATACTCCAGTTGAATAGTGATAATAATTTACAAATCAGATACATAATAATTCTACACTTTGTTATCAGTCCCTTAAATTCCAGGTCATGGCTTCAGGTCACAATATGCAACTGCCCAACAAGTACACAAGTTCATGTATTTGTACTGCATAAAATATGCACTGCACTAAGTGCTGCAAAATGATTTTAATCCGTCATCTCATTATCCAGCACTTGAGAAGAGTTTACCTTTTTACCAGAAAAAACCTCATGAATGAAACAGGCAGATCTCAGGGACATGTTACAAAATGTCTGTTCATTACCTTTATTTTTTGCATAGTTTGTCCCGGTTTGCCAAAGATATTGGCCACCAGGGGTGGTCCACTAATTTACTATCCCCATGCTGAGCAATATAAGCACAGGTGTACTTCTTTAAAATAGAATTCATACACTTCATATTTATTAGACTTCTCTATATGCATTAAAATATCGTTGGGAAATAACATTTACTACCCTCAGAGCCCTCTACGGGTGAAAGGGTGCTGTCTGGTGCCCCGTGGGGATAGTTATCCACACCGCCATTAAAACCGCATTGTCATGCAGCCATCGGCACGATGCATAACACTTTGGATTGGGTAGATAATTGCTTCCGTTAGCCTCCTTAGCCTCCCGTTGATGTAACACACCCACAACGGCAGCCATCACACATTAGGCGTCGATTTATATTTTTTCGTAAAATTGGGATTATCACTATAATGAACTTTTTCCTTCAAATTATAGCCACTGTGCTTACTGAAGGATTGTTGAGCTTCAAAATGCATTAAAAGTTGCTTGTTGTTTTATCTGTATGGTCAAAAAACTAACACTAATTCATATTAGGCGACATCACCCTACATATGCATACTATGATATATTCATAGTGCAGATAAGTACATATAGAAATCTTATTTATAATATAGCTGTAGAATTATGCAAACTTGTAATCACATGTTAGATGTAATAATTATAAGAAAATGAGGGATTTGTTGTGGATACAGTGAAATAAACTCTCTCTCCAAGTTTCAACATGTAGCAGGATATCTTAAAATAAAGTGTTATGGGTAGAACCTAAGCACTTCATAGTAATTTAAAACAATGTCAACTCACTTTATAGGGTGTAATCAGACCCAGAAAGTGTAACAGCGACTTCATAACAAGTTGGCGGATTTGCAGTGACATAAGTGAACATACACATTCAAAAAACAATTTAATTATCTTCGTGGATTCTCCTTCTTTTACAGGCACTAGATGACTCCAGCAACTCTTCATTTCCAGCAATATTTCTGCACATTGAGGTAACCACCTGCAGAAACAGCAGAAATTGTTGATTGCATTACATAGTGGAACATTCAGTTGTCTGTTCTTTTTGCATATGAAGGTACACTCTCAAACTAAAAGTAAAGCAACTCAGAATCACATCACAAGAAAAGTACTTATTTGTTTGTGTAGTTCAGTGTGCCCCTGTATTAAATGTTAAAAACTATGGAAGTAATTTCAAGGAAATTTTGCTGCCCCATCATCACTACAAAAATTTAAATTACTATGTCAAGTGTTTCAAATAACCTTGTTATAAAGCCGAAAGTTACCATATCTGGGGGAAGATTCATTACAAGACTGCTCATTGGATGTTGGTTTATATACATCAAGTGAAACAAAATTCCACAGTTAGGCTTTTCATCAGATATGTCGCAGGAGAGGTCGACGGGTGTGCCAGGAGTGAGAAATACGTGCTCTGGGAATAGGGTACCATTTCCCCGCAGTTGGGTTCGTACCTTGTCATCATCGTCATACATGAATGAGTTCAGTGCGTCGTGTATTACAGCTGAGGTGACATCGTCGACGCGGGAAAAGGCGTCTGCGACGACGTTTTTCTGGATGGATATGTGACGCATATGCGCCACTACTCGTAAATGGGAATTATTCTAGATCGATAAACTGCCGAGACAAATATTTGTCATTCTGTGTAAATGCGAAAGGGACAGGCTAGTGTTCGGTAATAACGAATTGACGGTCTTCAAGTATGCAACGCAAATGTTTCGCGGCCTGGACGTTCTGGAGGAAGGGAGGTGCTGCCAAGAATTCTTCGCGCATTTTTGCGCTATGTAATCCACTGGACGTTGGGGTATCTGTAACGAATGGGAGTGGTGTTCAGGAGTTGCGGTGTGCTTACAAGGTGGCACGTGGAAGAATAACCTTGCAGGCAACGAAAGCCGTGCCAAAATCTGGTGTCTGGGTGATCGGGTGAGATCTCATCACACTCGGACCGGAATGTATGTCGTGTAGCGATGCCTCATTGGGCGCTGCGTAAGGCAGGAAGGGCCAGCACAAATTCAGCATAACCTAATTTACCGATGTTCTTGTGTGGCGGAAGGGTTGCTCACGCGCGACATGCCCTAACATTGCTCGGGATTCGTCGCCGGTGACTTGGTAACCAAGAAAGGTTACTTGGGGGTGAAGAAGACATATTTAGTGGGGTGATGAAAACCGGATAAGCCTTTTGCTGAAGTAATTGTGTTCTCGGATCCTGGTCGTATTCCTCGGGTGTCTTCGGGAGGCCCATGATATCTTCGAAGTACGGGAATCAGGAGTCTAAATCCCGTAAAATGTCGTCCATTAACCGCTGGTATGTCTGGATTGTGTTCCGCAAGCCTAATGGCATGACTGAGACCTTAAACAAGCTGTATGGCCTAATGATGTCAGGGTGGACGGTAATTTAGTGGTATGCCCTCATCCATTTTGGAAAATGTTGTGTTTCCTATAAAATTACGGGAGTAGTCATAAATGTGTAACACGAGGTAACCCCCCCGGGTAGCGGCTTCGGTGGTCTAAGGGTAAGCGTGCTGGTCTTTAGTACCCAAGTTCGCGGGTTCAAACTCGGCCGAAGCCGTCGGATTTTTAAGAGCGAAAAAATCCGACGGTCACATGTCGCAGATTTACGGCATGTAAAAAAATCCTAAATGTAGCGTGGAAGTCGACATTTAGACAAAATCCATAGAGTTCCTCCTTTCGCTACTAGGGGTCTCTCGCGTTGTGTAGACTGGGGGGGGGGCACCTGGTGACAGAAGCGGGAACGTCTAAATTAGAGGGGGACCCAGGGTTGCACAATAAGCCTCTAGGCTGCGGTGCGTCTGAGGTGTATGCCTCGGGCCCTGCTTGCGAAAAAGAAGAAGAACCCCCCGGGATGGTTCGAGTTTCGACGGTCTGTAGTCACTACGCGAGCGCAAACAGTAGTGCATATGCCGTATGCGGATTGCTAGTTCTTATTTACCTGATACGTTCATGGAATCTTAATTAAAATTGGTCGGTCTGGCCTATATATGATCGATCACACGTTCTTAACCACCAACACCAGTTGCTGGGAAATGGAATTGTGTGGAGATATTTGATTTATGGAAATGGTTGGTGGCTACTCTGCATGCAAATATGTCGAGGTACCTGCAGTGGTTGGTCATAATCTCTACAGATGTTAAAACTCTATATTCCAAATCAGCCCCATTACTTACCGAGACAAGAGAATATTCCTAGACTCTTTGCAGAAATTATCTACTGCAGTCTCAAGTGTTTTGGCCTCAAGAGGGGGAGGGAATTCTTTCCTCAGCTGATCGACTGACACAATTACCATACCAGAATAGCTGGAAATGACCAACAGTAAATGCATTACTGCCAATGGCACGTATAGCAGCACTACCAGTAGACTTTAAAGTTTCCAGATTATGCACATTTCTAAGACTAGATTGCATCAACTTCTCCCTAAAATAATTTCGATGGATTTTTATTGGAAATAGGTTTACAAACTCAAATGTGTGAATAGAAAGTTTATGTCACACTCCGTTTGGATGGTACCAGTTGATACATCAGTTGAATGGCCACAAACCAAAATTTTGGGGCTAGGCCAAAGGTTTTTTATGCTGTTAAAATCATATTTACTTATTTAAGTTACTGATATATGTAGAAATATATTGTCTCAAACTCTATTTCAGACTGAAAATGTTTCCTTCCAGGTGTTTCTTTACTTTGCAGTGTGAAATTATCACCATGAATTTTAACGGGGAGTAAAAAAATTATTGACCAGTGTAATCCTTTTTGATCACTGCCTTGTTCTTTGTTTAATTACCTTATTAATTTTATATCCATTTTAAAGTTGTAAATCATAAAAACTATTTTGCATATAGATGTGTGTGTGTGTGTGTGTGTGTGTGTGTGTGTGTGTGTGTGTGTGTGTGTG
>JGI20166J26741_12094473_pt1 | contig 18663 bp, 17 predicted proteins | sample TergutCu122P5_FD_26741 | JGI IMG/M metagenome (IMG submission 26741)
AAATTACACAAACAACATTATAAAAACTATTTCGATTATGGCAAAAAGCAAAATCTATACAAAAAAAGGAGACGGCGGATTCACCTCTTTGGTTGGCGGAGAAAGAGTCTCAAAAACCAACCCGCGAATTGAAGCTTATGGCGCCATCGACGAATTGAATGCTTTCATAGCTTGCTTGTTGGAAGAAATCGACAACGAACAAGATCGCCTGTTTCTCCAGAGGATTCAAAATAATTTATTTACCTTGGGTAGTTATTTGGCTTCGGAAGAAGGCACGACGACTTGTTCTATTACCAAAGAAAACGTAAAAGAAATCGAATCGGAAATGGACGAGATTGATGCCATGTTGCCTTCGCTGAAATATTTTATATTGCCCGGAGGCTGCAAGAGCAACGCTTTGGCACATGTCTGCCGTACCGTTTGCCGCAGGGCGGAAAGAAACATTTTCAAAATCTCTGGAGTCGATAAAATGGATAAAAACAGCTTGCAATATATCAACCGCTTATCCGATTATTTTTTCCTTTTGTCCCGAAAACTAAATTTTTTGAAAAATATTAGAGAAATAATTTGGGAAATCCCTTGCAAATAAAAGAAATATTTTTACTTTTGCGAAAAATTTACACAATTAAGTTTTTGTATAATCTTTATCATTATTTTATATGTATTGGACCTTAGAATTAGCTTCGAAATTGGAAGATGCCCCATGGCCGGCTACCAAGGATGAATTAATTGATTACGCGCTTCGGTCGGGCGCACCCCAGGAGGTTATCGAAAACCTCCAGGATATGGAAGATGAAGGAGAAATCTATGAGTCTATTGAAGACATTTGGTCTGATTATCCTACAAAGGAAGACTTTTTCTTCAATGAGGATGAATACTAACTGAAAAGTAGCGACTAACACAAAAAAGGCGCCCAATATTAAGCGCCTTTTTATACACTAATAAATTAGTATTTTTCAAGATTTTCAATACCTGTTTCTTGAATAGCCTCCGCCGCCGCGATTTCCGCTAAATTCTCTTTTAGGACGTTCTTCACGGGGTTTTGCTTCCGAAACAGAAATAGTACGTCCGTCGTATTCGGCGCCATTCAATTCTGAAATCGCTTTCGCTCCCGCTTCATTATCGTCGATTTCTACAAATCCGTAGCCTTTTGAGCGCCCGGATTGACGGTCGGTGATAACTTTAGCTGAAGCAACTGTTCCATACTCCTCAAAAAGATTTGCCAAATCGGAATCGTTTACTTTGAAACTCAAACCTGCAATAAAAATGTTCATTTTAAAATAAAAAAAATGTAAATAATAATAAATAATTAACCAATTGAGGATTATCACAGGCTTATAGTACAAAAAACGAATAAGAGTAACTCGAAAAATGGCATTAAAACTGTCGTAAAGAACTCAAATGTGAGTGCAAAGATACATGAATAAACTTAATAAACAAGTTTTTAAGAAAAAAATTTTAAAAATCAAACTTTATTTCTCCCAATTCTTCATTTTTTTCATGAAATCATAGTCTGTCATATCTATCCGTAAAGGGACAAGAGCCGCATAACCATTGGCAAGCGCCCATTCGTCGTTATCGATATTATCAGGATCTTGATTGAAAAATTCTCCCGTCAGCCAATAGACGCTTCTGCCGGCAGGATCTTTCATTTCCTCAAATTCTTTTGTCCATCGACCCGGTGTTTGAGAACTGATTTTCATGCCTTTTACCTTTGGAATGTTTGGAACATTCAAATTCAAACAAATTCCTTCGGGAAGTCCGTTTTGAAGTATCTTTTTTGCAACAAAATTTCCCACTCGCCCAGCTTCACTGAAATCGGCATCTGGCGAATAATCGGTCAGGGAAACTGCAAGTGAAGGAATCCCAATGATACAACCTTCAAAAACGGCGCCAACCGTTCCCGAATAAAAAACACAAATTGCCGCATTGGAACCATGATTGATGCCGGAAACAAGTAAATCGGGCTTCCGGTATGAAAGTCTATCGACTCCAATTTTTATACAATCAACCGGCGTACCCGTACATGAATAAATCTTCAGATTTTCTTCACTTCTCAACAAAGAAATCCGAATCGGATTTATCGCTGAAATAGCGCTTGACATTCCGGATCGAGGTCCCTCCGGAGCTACAACGATTGTTTCGCCCAATGGGGCTATGGATTCTATTAATTTTTTAATTCCTAAAGCATTAACCCCATCGTCATTGGTTATTAAAATAAGGGGCTTTTTTGAATCTGCCATAAATATCCTTTCAATTAAGCCGCAAAGGTAATGATATTAATTTGAATTACCTACCATATTTTTATCTGCAATGATCTTTACCAGATTTTCTATCGTCTTGGTACTCCGATTCAATGCTTCGGATAAATTATTCATTGTCATCTGGTTCTCTTTTTCTTTCACATTTGTATTTCTAAATTCGTTTGTCGAACTATCCGATAAATTTTTATCAAAAAATAAATCTTGGATTTCCATACCCAAAAATTCAGCAATCTTTTCTAATTTGCGAATGGAAATATTTGGATTTTTCAAAGTCCGGTTGATACTATTTTCCTTGATTTTTAAAAAACTTGCCAATTCTCGCTTGGTCTTTTTTTGTTCCTTTAAAGTTTTTTCAACAATATTTTTCTGTAAATCAGACATATAAATATTTTTTTATTTATCACACGAAAAAAGTGAACTTTTTATGCTTGTTTTCGTAAATAATGTTATATATTTGCACAAATTGAATAACTCTTTTGCAAATAAAGTGCAGTTGTATTGCAGTTATATTGCAAAGTTTTCGTCAAAGTTAAACAAATAAATCAATATAAACAACAATAAAACTGTAAAAAAATTATGGACGAATTAGAACCACTAAAAAAAAAGAGAGTCAACGATCATCGTTATGGTGATATAAAGAAAGCGTGCGAGCGTGCAAAAGTGTCGCCCGCAGTGTTCCAATCTGCAATGAGAAAAACGCAATTGGCTGATCTGACAGACAAGGAAACGGCTGTGGTAAATGCTTTTTTAGAGATTCATAGGGAAAGAATTATCGAAAGGGAAGCTTTGAAACAATTAATGGATGTGAACGCGTTTGAGGAGGCTATGATATAGATAGCAACGTCATTATATCTTATTTATTTATCATTTCCAAACTACGCTTGACGAATTTACTCAAAGCTTCTCCTTTCAGTAAACCATTAGCCAACAAAGCTAAATCAACCATTTGCCCGATGGTATCCTTCGAATTTTCCCGGTCGGCTATTACTTGTTTTACTATGGAGGAATCCAAATTGACCGTCATGCTGTAAGACGTTGGCATATCGCCGTAAAAACTCATTCCGCCTTGCATTTCGGCCATTTCTTTCATGCGGCGCATAAATTCGTTTTGTGTGATAGTCACCGGATTGCCTTTTTCGCCCAGATGTTCAAATCCAACGATGAAATCTGTTTTTTCAATCGGTGGAATAGCGGTCTTAAAAAGTTCGACCAAAGCATTGCGCTCCTCATCGGTCAGTTTTACTTCCTGACTATCGCTTTTCTTGATTACATTGTCGATTACATCGCTATCCACCCGTACGAAACGCGATTTTTCAAGATACCGTTCCAAAGTATTTACAAAATGAACATCCAATTGTCCATCCATTACCAACACATCGTAAGCCTTTTCCTTGGCTTCGGAAATATAAGCATATTGCTCGTCCTTATTGGTTGTATATAAGTAAATGAGATTCCCGTCTTTGTCGGTTTGTTCTGACTTAATCAACGTTTTGTATTCGTCTAAAGTATAAAATTTGTTTTCTACGTCTTTTACCAATACAAATTTGGATGCTCTTTCGTAGAATTTTTCTTCGGTGATAATTCCGTATTCAATGAAAATCTTCAAACTATCCCATTTTTCTTCAAACTGCGGACGATCGTTTTTGAAAATTTCGTCCAAACGGTCTGCTACTTTTTTCGTAATGTAAGTGGAAATTTTCTTCACATTACTGTCGCTTTGCAAATAGGAACGGGAAACATTCAAGGGAATATCGGGCGAATCTATCACGCCATGCAGCAACGTAAGAAACTCAGGTACAATTCCTTCCACCGAATCTGTTACATATACTTGATTGCAATACAATTGTATTTTATTCTTCTGCAAATCAATACCGCTTTTCACTTTCGGAAAATAAAGAATTCCAGTCAGATTGAACGGATAATCCACATTCAGGTGAATCCAAAACAGAGGATCGTCGCTGTATGGATAAAGTTCCTTGTAAAATTTGATGTAGTCATCGTTGGTCAAGTCGGCCGGTTTACGCGTCCAAATCGGATTGGAATCGTTGATGATGTTGTCCTCGTCCGTTTCGACCGATTTTCCGTCTTTCCATTCGGATTTCTTCCCGAAAGCAATGGGAATTGGTAAGAAGCGGCAGTATTTTTTCAACAGGGATTCGATTTCCGGTTTTTCTACAAACCCTTTGCTATCGCCGTCAAGATAAAGAATAATATCGGTTCCGCGGTCTTCTTTTTTTGTTTCGGACATCACGTATTCGGGCGATCCGTCGCATTCCCATTTCATGGCGGGAGCGTCGTCTCTCCACGATTTGGTGATAATCTCCACCTTTTTCGATACCATAAAAGCCGAATAAAAACCTAATCCAAAATGGCCGATAATTGAATTAGCATCTTTTTTGTATTTGTCCAAGAAATCGTTAGCGCTTGAAAAAGCAATCTGATTAATGTATTTTTCAATTTCCTCGCCAGTCATACCAACTCCACGATCGGAAATTTTCAATGTTTTCTTTTTTTCATCCGTGCTGATGCGAATTGTCAAATCACCTAACTCGTTTTTATATTCTCCGACAGAGGCCAAAGTTTTCAGTTTTTGCGTGGCATCCACCGCATTGGAAACCAACTCGCGAAGAAAAATTTCATGGTCGCTGTATAAAAACTTTTTGATAATAGGAAAAATGTTTTCGGTCGTAACGCCAATATGACCGGTTTGCTTTTGTGTACTCATACTTCTTTTGTGTTTAATTTTAGATGTTTTTTTTGGGAAAAAGATTAACAAAAAAAATGCCAATCGTTTGAGACTGACATTTTGGCGGGTTGATATTTTTGTTAATTCAATAATTATTTCTACTTTTGCCAAAAAAAAATTATGGATACAATGCGATTTGAACAAACTAAAACTGCTAAACAGAAACATGCGCCTTGCCAATATTCTGTTACAGAATTGAACATTAGAGCTCAAAAAGCAATAAGTGATTATGAAGCAGGAAGGCGATTAATTCCTCATGAACTGATAAAACGAAAATAAAAATGACAATCGAATGGTGGGTAGAAGCAAAAGAGATCCAAATACATTAAGACAATATCCCAATTTGTATTAATTCTTCTCAATCAAATACTTCCAAAACCGCTTAGGCATAAACTGCCGCTGCAACTTCAAATTCCGCCGCTCCTGAATCGTAATCGCTTTCAGGTAATCTTTCCATAAATCCTGAAAAGCTGCTTCATAATCATCCAATTTTTCCGAAGTCAATTTCCCGGTTTCAAGCGATGCATCCAAATGTTCAAATTGAACGGTCTCAACCGTTTTTAAATCGTAATGCAAACCGTATTTTCTTTTCACATCATAAATTATCCAAGGCTGGTCGGCAAACCGGCTTTGAAAATGGCGTGCAGTCAGAGGCAAAACATTATACGCCGGATCCATCACTGCGAAAAACATCCCATCCGCCGTCTTCTGAAAACGGACAAATTGTCGCATCCGTTCGTCTTCACGGGTTACTTTTTTATATATTTTTGATAACTCCAATACATCCGGATCGGCAAAATTCATTTCAATGCTGACATCCGAGGTCAAAGATTTTTGAATATACCGGAAAAGAAACATTTCAATGCCTTCTAATTCGGAAAGAAAATCAATAAACAACATATCTAAAGCCGATTTTGAAATCTTTCCTTTAAGCGCTTTGAGTACTCTGTCGGCTTTGGTTTCATCAGTTATTACTCTAAACGATTCGGTAAACAAAGGGAGTTGAACATCCTCGCCTGCAATCCTTTCCGGAAATTCTCTCCGGTTGAATGCGTCGAAAACGCAAGTCAGAAGACCGTCGAATGTTTTGTCGTAAATGAAATATAGCATGTTTTTTTCTTTTATACGTCATTGAGAGGGCGTAAATTTATACGCGTCATTGCGAGCCGCTTGCGGCGAAGCAATCCAGAAAAAGGAATGGATTGCTTCGGGCTTCGCCCCTCGCAATGACGGCCAAAGTTATTCAAATTCCAGCGCCAACTGCCCCTCATCTTTCTTCTTTTTCGGAGGCGCAATCAAAGCCCTCCGGATATATTCCGGCCCGGCTTCCTGCACAGTAAATGCTTGTAATTCATTGCAGGTAATAAAGTACTTCGCCCGCTTCATCACCACACCCATCTTCTTCAAGTGCTCTGAAGTAAGCTTTCCAAACCGACGGGAAGAAACAATCAGACCGGCTGATTTCACGCCAATACCGGGAATTCTCAGGATAGTTTCATAATCGGCTGTATTAATATTCACCGGAAAACTTTCGGGATGACGCAAAGCCCATGCCAATTTCGGATCAACTTCCAAATCAAGATTAGGATGTTTTTCATCCACAATTTCATCAACCTTAAATTGATAAAACCGCATCAGCCAATCGGCTTGATACAGACGGTTTTCACGAACCAATGGAGGAGCAGGTAACGCCGGCAAACGGGTATCGTATGTATTAATATGAATATAGCCGGAATAATACACCCTTTTCATAGCCGGCCGCTGATACAGAGAATTAGCCAAATGTAAAATCCGGTTGTCATCGTCCGGAGTTGCGCCGATAATCATTTGCGTACTCTGTCCGGCCGGTGCGAAACGCGGTGCATAGCGGAATTTTTTCTTCTCTTCCGCACTCTGCAAAAATCCCTGCTGAATATAATGCATCGGACGGTAAACGCTTTGATAATCTTTTTCGGGCGCTATCAAACGGAGACTTTCTTCAGAAGGCATCTCAATATTACAACTCAATCGATCGGCATACAGTCCGGCTTCGGCAATTAATTCGCGACTGGCTCCCGGGATACTTTTCAAATGAATATAGCCGTTGTATTTATGGATAAGCCGTAAATCCTTTGCTACCCGCACCATTCGTTCCATCGTATAATCGGCGTTGCGAACGATTCCCGAACTAAGAAACAATCCTTCAATATAATTTCTGCGATAAAATTCAATAGTCAATTCAACCAATTCCGATACGGAAAATGTACTTCGCGGAACATCATTGCTCCGGCGGTTCATGCAATAGCCGCAATCGTATATACAGTGATTGGTCAGCATGATTTTCAACAAGGAAACGCACCGGCCGTCTTCCGTGAAACTGTGACAAATACCCCACCCCGCTGCCGTCCCGAGATTTTTCCCGGGATTATTCCGCGTTGTACCGCTCGACGCACACGAAACATCGTATTTAGCCGCTTCGGCAAGCGTTTTGAGTTTATCAAATATTTTGGGATTCATTATTTTATCAAATTTCAATACAAAAGTAAGATTTTATTTTGTGAATGTCATAATAATGATTAACTTTGTTTCTCCATTCATGACTTGCTTTTGTAATTATTTATTTTAGAACTGTTAGATGAGAAATATTTTAATCATTGAGGATGTCGCAACTTTCGGTCTGATGCTTAAAACATGGTTTACCAAGAAAGGTTTTGAGGTAAGAACATCTCTGAATATAGCTGATGCTAAAAAAGAAATCGAATCTTTGCTGCCAAATCTGATTATATCCGATCTGCGTCTCCCAGACGGGAATGGATTGGACTTCCTGAAGTGGGCAAAAGATAAATATCCTGAAATTGTCATCATCATCATGACAAGTTATGCAGATATCCAAACTGCCGTCGAATCTATTCGCGCGGGAGCTTATGACTATATCGCCAAACCTTTTAATCCCGAACAGCTTCTCGAAAAAATAAATGCGCTGGATGCACCGGATACGACAAAAGGGAAAAAAACGTCCCGCACAACAAACAATAATAAACACACCGGTTCCGATTCAAATTACGTATATGGCAATTCCTTGGAATACAAAAAAGTATATGAATATGTGGACTTAGTTGCTCCAACCAATCTTTCCGTTTTTATCAAAGGAGAAAGCGGAGTTGGAAAAGAACATATCGCCCGCTTGATTCATGAAAAAAGTCTTCGCTCTTCCGCTCCGTTTATTCCGGTCGATTGCGGCGCTATGTCTAAAGAACTGTCGGCCAGCGAATTTTTTGGACACATACGAGGTTCGTTTACCGGAGCAATCAACAATAAAAAGGGCTATTTTGAAGAAGCTAACGGAGGAACTTTATTCTTAGACGAAATCGGAAATCTTTCATTAGATACCCAAATGCAGCTGCTTCGGGCGCTTCAGGAGAAAAAAATCAAACCCATTGGCGCCAGTAAAGAAATCCCGATCGACGTTAGAGTGGTGGTCGCTACTAACGAAGATATGGAAAACGCTATTTCATCAGGCAAGTTCCGTTCCGATTTATATCATCGTGTCAATGAATTCATTATAGAAATGCCTCCGCTTGAAAAATGCAAGGAAGACATCGTATTATTTGCCCACCATTTTTTGAAAATCGCTAATCGGGAAATCAACAAAAACGTGGTTGGATTCGACGAAAAAGCGCTACATTTATTGCAGGAATATAATTGGCCGGGAAATATCCGTGAATTGAAAAACGTGATATTCAGATTAGCGCTTATTACTCACGAAGATATTATAACTTCGGAATTACTTAGAGAATGTACTCCAAACATATACTTTTTACAAACTACCGAAAATGCAATTCATTAAAAACATCCGCTTAATCGTTATCATAGGTTATTGTATTATGATGATTTTAGCAATATCCGGAGTTGTCGCAATTTATTTGGAAATGGTCAAAGCATCGGATATTTCCAAAGAACCTGATTCTAAACTTAAGTTAGTCGAGCTTAACAACACGTTGAATAATCTGTATCAGGCCGAAGGCGTTGCCGTAATCATGGTTAATGTAACTGATCCGCATTTATATTTAGAATACGATTCTTTGATGAAGTTAGTTTTTAACCAGATTCGTTCCATGAAATCTGTCGAAGAGAATCCTCAAACAGTGTTGGATTTAGACAGTTTAACTATCCTGCTCAATAAAAGAGTAGAAAATTTTCAAGTAATGGTTAATTTAATTAATCAACTTGAAAGCAATACTGTTAGAGAAATAACTAACACTGCAATTACGAGTTTTGGCGATACCAGCATGATTAGTAATGTCTTAGCCGATAAAATCTCCAGCATGCAAGATACCGCAAAAACCGTCGGCGAAAAAAAGGGTTTTATAAAACGACTGGGCGCTCTCTTTAAATCCGGCAATGCCGATACTCTCACTCAAATCAAATCCAGTTCGGCTTTAGACAGGATAGAATTAGCAATTCCGCTTATTTCCGATACCCTTATCAGTTATATGAAAGAAACAAGTCTTATCGCCCAAAAGAAAAATGCGCAAATAATCAAGACTTTAGTCCAACGGCAAAACGATTTTCACCTAATAAACGAACAAACAAGCATCAAAATCGAACAGATTGTGAATCAAATAAAAGACTCAGTATATCAGCATAATTTGAATGTCTTAAATGAACAAAATAAAGCATTGGTAAAATCGCTTAAATTAGTCGTAACCATCGGTTTATTAGCTTTAGCGCTTACTATTTTCTTTTTGTCTTATACCTTAAAATCAATAAATGAAAGCCTTAAACTTCAGAGAGAAATACAAGAAGCTAAAAAATCCGTTGACAATCTTTTGGTATCGCGCGAACAACTTATCTTTACGATTACTCACGACATCAAAACGCCAATCAGTTCTATCATAGGATTTCTCGGCTTGTTGTCCGATGAAAATATTTCCCAAAAACAACAATACTTTGTAAAGAATATGCACACTTCGGCAAATTATATTCTCGACTTAGTAAAAAACATGTTGGATTTCCAGTCATTGAAAAAGAATAATTTGGAAACCATCCTTGTATCCTTCTCCCCTTTTTCATTAGTAAATGAAATTTACGACAGTTTCCAACCGTCTGCTCAAAAACAAAATTTGAATTTTAAGCTCAATTCTACCATTCCGGAAGGGAAAATATACACAGGCGACCCGTATCGCATCAAACAAATTGTGAACAATTTAGTTTCAAATGCCATCAAATTTACACCGGAATACGGAAAAGTTACCCTTTCTGCTTCCATCGAAAAAGGCGATATATTACGCATTTCTGTGAAAGATTCCGGCCCCGGCATCAGCAAAGAAGATAAAAACTTCATCTTCGAAGAATTTACACGTTTGAAAGAAACCAAGAAAACTGTGGAAGGAACCGGTTTGGGATTGACGATTTCCAAAAAACTTTCTTCTCTCTTGAATGGAAACATCGAAATTATTTCGGAAAAAGGACAAGGAGCGGATTTTATCCTGACTATCCCGCTTGCTCCGGCTGATAATAAGATCGTTCCGGCCGAATCCAAAACAATTGCCACTCCAAATGCGAATCCCTGCAAAAATATATGCATCTTATTTGTAGATGACGACATCGTACAACTAAACCTTTTAACCGAATTAGTGAAAAGAGCCGGATTGTCATGCGTGTGTTCCGCAAGCTCTTCCGAAGCTTTGAAACAGTTGAAGCAAGAATCTTTCGATATCATTTTCACAGATATACAGATGCCTGATATTAAAGGATTTGAATTGGTGGAAGAAATTCGTATGTCATCTTATCCCAATGCGAAAACAGTTCCGATTATTGGTTTTTCGGCAGATACCAATTGGATGGAAAATCACCCGGAAAACGGATTTACCGATTTCCTATCCAAACCGTTCAATATGGAAGATTTGTTGAAAATTATAGGAAAATATACGAAACGAACTGTTGATTTGGATAAGGTTTTCCCAAAAACTTTAGATTTGAGTAATCTCGAAAATCTGATGGAATATGTTTCCAACGACCGCGAAGCCGCATTAAACCTGATTAATTTGTTTCTCGAAGAAGCGGCAAATAATCTGAAAACATGCGAAAACGCTTGGGACAACAAAGATTTTGAAACGGTCAAACAAATTTCTCACAAAATGATTTCTTTAGCGAATATGTTGTCCGCACCTGAAATTGTTCCGTTATTAAATCTTTTTGAAAAAGGCGAACAATCTGAAGAAAAACGAGTAACTTTGTGCGATTTGATTAATAAAAAACTCAAAGAAGTAGAAGGTATTCGTAACATATTAATAAATTAAAAAAATATGAAAATATTAGTTGCAACAGACAAACCATTTGCGGCAGACGCCGTTCAAAAAATCAAACAAGTTATTGACAATGCCGGTTTTGAATTTCTTTTATTAGAAGGTTATACCGAGAAATCGCAGTTGTTAAACGCAGTAAAAGCAGCAAACGCCATCATCATCCGGAGCGATATCATTGATGCGGAAGTATTGGAAGCTGCTAAAAATCTAAAAATCGTTGTCCGCGCAGGAGCCGGCTACGATAATGTGGATTTGGACGCCGCTACCGCCCACAAAGTCGTGGTCATGAACACACCCGGGCAAAACGCCAACGCAGTGGCCGAACTTGCATTAGCCATGATGGTCTATGCCGCTCGTAACTTTTTCGACGGCAGTTCCGGTACCGAATTGCTGGGTAAAAAATTAGGTATTCACGCTTACGGAAATGTAGGCCGCAACGTAGCCCGCATCGCAAAAGGATTCGGAATGGAAATCTATGCCTACGACGCTTTTTATCCCGCCGAAGCCATAGAAAAAGACGGCGTTAAAGCGGTCTCTTCTGCCGAAGAACTGTATAAAACCTGTCAATACGTTTCCTTGCATATTCCGGCAACAGCCGAAACGAAAAATTCCATCAACTATGCCCTGTTGGAAAAAATGCCGAAGAAAGCCGTTCTTATCAATACTGCCCGTCAGGAAGTAATCAATGAAGCCGAACTGGTAAAAATCATGGAAAACCGTCCGGATTTCAAATACCTGACAGACATCATGCCCAAAAACGATGCGGAAATGAAAGAAAAATTCCCCAAACGCTATTTTTCTACCCCTAATAAAATGGGAGCGCAGACTTCGGAAGCCAACAACAACGCAGGAATCGCCGCAGCCAACCAAATCGTGGATTTCTTCAAAACAGGAAATAAACAGTTTCAAGTAAATAAATAATAACTTATACGTCATTGCGAGCCTCATGTTCCCGTCATTGCGAGGGCGAAGCCCGAAGCAATCTCTGTTCCCGTCATTGCGAGGGCGAAGCCCGAAGCAATCTCAGTTCCCGCCATTGCGAGCCGTTGGTTCCCGTCATTGCGAGGGCGAAGCCCGAAGCAATCTCTCCCTCCCCTAAAAAACAACTCAGGATAGATTGCTTCGCCGCAAGCGGCTCGCAATGACGGCTGTAAGAGATTGCTTCGGCTGCTTCGTTCCTCGCAGCTCTCGCAATGACGAACAAAAACAAATATATTATGAGCGTCAAACTAAAATTAATCATCATGAACTTCCTCCAATTCTTCATCTGGGGGGCATGGTTAATTTCTTTCGGCAGTTACGTCGGCAATGCTTTACACTTCGACGGCGTACAAATCGGTAGCTTCTTCGCCACCATGGGCATTGCCTCGCTGTTTATGCCCGCTTTGGTGGGTATTATCGCCGACCGATGGGTTCCGGCGCAAAAATTATACGCCATCTGTCATTTATTGGGAGCCGTATTCTTGTTCGCCGCTTCATTCCAGACAACCTATATGCCGCTATACATTTTCATGTTGTTGAGCGTAATGGTATATATGCCTACTTTGGCTTTGAGTTATACCGTCGCCTATAATGCGCTCGCAAAAGAAAAAATGGATGTAGTGAAAGATTTCCCGCCGATCCGCGTATGGGGAACCATCGGTTTTATCTGTGCCATGTGGACGGTCGATTTGACCGGATTCAAATATTCGGAAATACAATTATATGTTTCTGCCGTAGCAGCCCTCATTTTAGGCTGTTATTCATTTTCCCTTCCTCCCTGCGAAACCAATGCACAACCGGAAAGCAAATCGTTAATTGATATTTTGGGATTACGGGCGTTCACCTTATTTAAAAACAAGCAAATGGCCGTTTTCTTTTTGTTTTCGATGTTATTGGGGGCGGCTTTGCAAATTACCAACGGATTCGGCGACTTTTTTCTAAGCAGTTTTAAATCCATTCCCGAATACGTCCACTCGTTTGGTGTGGAACATTCGATCATTTTGTTGTCTGTTTCACAAATTTCGGAAACATTATTTATACTTACCATTCCGTTTTTCATGAAACGGTTCGGTATTAAAAAAGTAATGCTGATGAGTATGTTTGCATGGGTATTGCGTTTCGCATTCTTCGGATTGGGAAATCCCGGCGCCGGATTGTCATTGCTTATTCTTTCGATGATTGTTTACGGCATGGCGTTCGACTTTTTCAATATTTCCGGTTCATTGTTTGTTGAACAAACCACCGATTCGAAAATCCGCGCCAGCGCGCAAGGATTGTTCATGTTGATGACAAACGGCATTGGAGCAATTATCGGTTCGTATGCCGCAGGAGCAATCGTAAACCATTATGTAACGAAAACTGAAACGCCGAATTGGCCGGCGGCTTGGTTTATTTTTGCAGGCTACGCATTAGTTGTCGGGATTTTGTTTGCGGTTTTCTTTCGGTACAAACCGGCTGCGACGTCATTGCGAGGGCAATAGCCCGAAGCAATCTCACGTTCCCGTCATTGCTTCGGGCTTCGCCCTCGCAATGACGGAAGTAAAGATTGATAACGTTTTCCCGCCCAATTTATTACGTCTTGAGCATCGTTCAAGCCGGCTTGAACGACCCTGTAGCTACAATTCCCGTCATAGCCAAGTACCAAATGGAGTGTATCATAGACATTGAGCAGCGGACGGTTCATCCTCTTATCAACCTTACTTACAGCTTCTTGATAATCTTCAAAACTAACGCGTTGATTTCGTCTCAAGCCGTATTTTTTCCTAATTCCCAAAACTGCATCAAGCGCCTCCAACACCCCGCACCAAGCCGTATGACCGGCAATCCTTACATACTTCTTATCGATATAAGAATCACCATCTTTCCCTGCTTTTTCCGAAAGTATATCCCTCGCGTTTTGCAAATAACGCTCTGCCTCGCGAATCGGATCTTTTAATTCTTTCATAATTATTTTTCTTTAATTTAATCCTCTTTCCGCATCTTTTTCTGATACTGCTTCTCCGTCCAACTAATAAATGATTGTGCGTCGTTCAAGCTGGTTTGAACAATCTTGTAATTGAGAACCCCATCGTATCCAAGTACCATGTGAAGCATCTCATATAAATTGACCAACGAACGATTCATTTTTTTATCAATTTTGCTTACAGCTTCCTGATAATCTTCAAAATGAGGGCGTTTGCGTTTTGATTTAATACCCAAAACTCCATCGAGCGCCGTTAAAACCCCGCACCAAGCCGTATGTCCCGCCATTTTTACATACTTCCTGTCCGTATAAAAACCTCCGTCTTTCCCTGCTTTTTCCGAAAGTATATCTCTCGCATTTTGCAAATAACGCTCTGCCTCACGAATTGGATCTTTTAATTCTTTCATAATTAATTTGCTTTTTAATATTACATTTGAATTGCAAATTTAATAATTATCCTTGAATTTTACAAATATTATTTTATGGCTTGCTCCGACGTAAACTGTATAAGCCGGACTACACCAACAAAAAAAGGCGCCCCAAAGGACGCCTTTTTTTAATAGAGATTATTTGTTAATGTTTATTTAACAATAACTTTCGCAACTTGATCAGCAACCTTAACAATTACTACACCGCGAGGAGCGCCAACTGTTTGATCTGCGCCTGTAACTTGTACAGTCTTGATTAAGCTACCATCAACTGTGTAGAGACTAACTACATTACCAGCTTGGTTCAATAGTTTTACTCCACCTGTTACGCCTATGATATCACTTGCAGCTACTGCGTCAATTCCGGTATATTTACCATCATCGCTTACGCCGCCGAATTGGAATACCATTGCATTTTCAAGACCTGCTTTACCGGTAACAAATGCTAAGTGGTTATTTCCAACATCTTGCAAGTAACGATAATTATCTTCGTTAGGATTCGTCCAATCTGCATTCGATACAACTACAAAGGTTTGAGCAGGTTCGGTCCCGTCAGATACCGTAATTGCACCGTTTGCAACATGAACATAACGGAGAGCTATACTTTGCGTAAAGGTCTTATCGTATGATGTTTTATCACCTGTTCCCACTATAGGTGTTCCCGGTAAATTTTTCGGAAGCATGACATCGCTGAAATAAGCCAATTTATTGGTTACACTTTGATAGATAAAGTTGTATTCGCTACCCAAATTACGAGAATCGGTCAGCCATACTCTTTTTCCTAATGAACCCGCAAATTTGCTGCTTGGAATACTAATTCTATAGTAGTAAATAGGAACTTTCCACATAGAACTTGTCTTGATCTGTTCCGTTCCTTCATACGCGAATGAAAGTTTAACGCTATTGTCAATTCCGGTTAATATACCATAATTGACGCCTTGTGCGCTTTCATCCAAGAAAGTTACGCCACCACCCTGCAATTTGTAATCGGTAAGATAACCCATCGTATTTTGAGGAACAATGGTATCGTTGACAATTTTATTATTCAACGGAACCCATTGTGTCGGATTCGGTTGTTGTCCACCAAAGATCCAAGAAGTTACTTTATGCGGATCAATATTTGCATAATCTACAGTATAGATGTTGCCAGCCAAACTATTGAAAGGCAGATTGATATACGATTTACTGCAAACTAACGTGTCAGGAAGTATTGCTTGCTGTAAGTTTACAGCGGTACCAAACTTCGTAGCTGCTCCTGCAACAACAAGATACGGAGTAACTGAAAGTGCGGTATCCAATGTTTGTAAATATACCGGTTGATAATTAACTGTTACGCCATTCTTATAAGTATAAGACATTTTATCAACCAAATCGCCGATTTGTTTATTCGGATATCTACCATCTTCAGCATCTTTATAGGTTTTAACTTGATATGGCAAACAGAATTTGAAGTTTGCATATCGTTTACCTTTATCTGAAAACTGTTGATTTCCTGAAGCATAATCGGTCTCTACAATAGCCTTCTTAACAGCGGGAGTAACTGCCGTCCAATATACGGAATCTCCTCTACCCTTTGTTTCCACAGATGTACGTACATTGAGGAAGTATTCATTGCTATCTCCGTCTCTTGTAAGAGAGAATGCATAGTAAGGAATATCATGACCTGTATTGTCGCCATTTTTACCGGCTGCTAATCTTCTTACATTGGTAGGATAAGCATTCAAATAAGTTATGCCTCCGCCAATACTATCGTTCTTATACAAATAAGTTTGATAAGAAGTAGTTACACTGCCATCCGGACCTACTGTTTGAATCTTTACAACGTTACCTGTTGGAGGAATATCCGACAAGTTACGATCAAGATAAGGAGTTTCAATGATCGCTAATTGTGCGGGAAGTTCATACGCCCAAGGATCTTTTTCAAGATTTGCAAACGGTAAAGTATGATCAATACATGTAAGTTCGAAAGTATCTACTCCGATTGTATAAGGAGCTGTAGTATAGTTGTCGAAATTAAATGCTCTTACAACCGTAGATTTAGCTGTACTCTTGGCATCATCAATTAAGAAATAATAATCGCCTCCAAGATTAATTTGATCTCTACCCATTACTTTTCCATCATAACCCATTACTTTTTCAAGAGCAAAATTATGCAAATAAGGATCTGCTGCCGAAGCATCAAAAGAAACATTCCAGTGAGCAAGCAAAGTATTTGAATTTGCCGTACATAATGAATCATAAGGAATTCCGGCATCGTGTAAACCAGCTCCATAGTAGAAGTCGCCCTTCGGATTTCTCTTATCAATGTTTTTAACCAAAACATCGCATTTGATTTGATCGTACTTGTTCTTCTGCCATTTCAATTCAACAGGAACAATTGAGGTCCTATCGCCGCCGGTAGTATTTACTACTATCAAGTTCTGCTGCGTTTCGCCTGTAGGAGTATATTGGCTGACACGCCATGCTTGTGTTACATCATTCCAAGGAATAGTTGCCAAATCAGGATCGTTGCATCCGGGATCACCCTTAGTTCCTAAATTTTCATTATAGAAAATAGCGTCTTTTAATACTACGCCCTTTTTGTATTGAACCTTATAGGAAGCCAAAGGCAAATAAACGTAAGCATCGCAATCGGGATACCATCCGTTTACGTTATCGCTCGGAGCTTTTTGGGCGCCGGAGATAGCAAACAACTGTAAACCGATTTTATTTAGTGTGATATCCGGATCGCCATATAATTCTACATGGTCGGCATAATTTACATCAGACCATACCAAATTCACGCCCGTAACATCCGTATCGGTGCTCCTGCTGTCGTATTGATAAGTCGTATCGGATACCGTGAGGTATTGACCTTTATTGTTTACAATACGATACAAAGGTACTTCTACACCTCCATTACATATCACGGCAGAAGCCATTCCAACTTCCTTATGAACAGCGTCCCAATACGGATAGGTATATACGCCCTTTGAGATAGTCTGATCCCAAATATGCGTTAACTGGGTTATATTGGCGCTTTGTGTACCGGATACAATTGCTTCTGCATTATTTGTTCCACCGAATCCGAATCCAAATCCCGGGGTTGTTGGCTTCAGAAAGTCTTGAATTCTTACATCCCAAATTTTGTTTTTCAACGGTAAGCCCAATAATTTTTCCTGAGCCATCCAGTCCGGTTCAATGAATTGGGTAGGACAACAAGTTTGTGTCGGCTTAATTATCACAACATAAGTTAAGCGGGTACCTTTCGTTCTGTCCTCGTTAGCAAGAATAAAGTTTGATTGATCGGACAATTGTCCCCAAACCATCTTTCCGTTAAGAGTAGGATCAACAATATTGTTGCTTACTTGATCGCTCTTTATATCAGGCCATGTATTTACATAAATCTTATTAGGATTTGTGTTGTAATGATTGTAAGGAATATTGAACTGGAAGATAAAGTTGCCTTGCAATTTATCGCCAACCAACGGTTGGAACAAACGAACCGGCGTTGCATTTGCGATATCGCCCGTAACCTTACTGAAGGTAAGACCTACTTTCAAACGATTGTTCGATGCACCCGGATTCAGCGTATCAAACTGCAGATAATAATTACCTCTCTTAACCAAGAACCATTTGTATTGATCAGCTTGATGCTTATCAATATCTACTCCGGTTGTCAAGTTGCCTTTTTGTGCATCAATAGCGGAAGCTCTGTCTGAATATACGCTTGCCAATGGAACAAATTCAACCTGTACATCTTTCTCTGCAGACAATGCGGCTGCAAGCGATCCTGTCTCGGTACGAAGCGTATCCAATAACAATTTATTGTTAACGATCAGAGCTTCTTTGATACCATAATTACCATGCAAATAAAGATAATTGGTAATAGAATCCTTATACATGGTACCGTCTTGGAAGTTTGGATCATTGGTATTTATAACATTCTTATTCGGATCTCCTTTAATTTCATCGGCATACGAACCGCTAAAGTTCGGAACATAATAGATTGGAG
>JGI20166J26741_12095584_pt1 | contig 18661 bp, 10 predicted proteins | sample TergutCu122P5_FD_26741 | JGI IMG/M metagenome (IMG submission 26741)
CGCCTTCACTACCTGCTGGAACGCGCGCACGGCATGCTCGACCTGCTTTTGCGGATCGATACGCGCCATCATCACTGCCAGCCCTGGCTCCACCGCGACTTCGTCCCGTGGGGTGAGCAGGACGGGGTGCGGGATGACCCAGAACTTATCCGACCGGCCGAGGACGGCTTCCGCGTCCGCCCGCTGCCGATTGGTGAGGAAGACGACCGCGTCGAGTTGGTTCAGGTTGTGAAGAATGTCGAGGAAACTAGACGCTATCTTCCGGACGCTCTTGAATGGGATGACGACGTGTGGATTGTGCAGCACGAAAGCCTTCTTGACGTTCGGCCGGTCGTAACCAATCAGTATCGGCGCGAGGGTTCGGTCCTCCACGCACAGCACAGCGGAATCATCCCCAATGAGCTGGTCGAGAAGAGAATGCATAAACTCGATATCGGCGATAGTGGAATCCGCCGGCCGCTCCCGCTCGTCAAACGTGCGGACGTTATCGACTGAAGCCAGGACTGACCAGGCTTTCGCGGCCGTCGAGAATTGCTTAGTCAAGAAAGCGGTCCCATCGGGACGGAAATAAACCTCTTGCCGCGGCAGCCGGGTGAACAGGTCATAGTACGTCGTCTTCGTCAGGTGGCCTTGCACGTCAAACTCATCGCGACGCGAGCGCGTCCGGCTCTCGTCGAATACGTCCCGAACCATCAAGCGTCCGTCACGATCGAACCGCTGCCACATCCGGTACACGCCGTTCTCGAAATAGCGGTAGACCGGAGAACCGTCACTGTCTTGAATCCAGGCGAGGCCCGGGACGTCGACCGGATGGTCGACCACGTCCGTCCGGCTCGGAAAACCACCGAAAAGCACGTCATACAACGAGCGCACCGATACGTTTTCGTCGAGCTTCCCGGTCGCGCGTATTCCGGCAACAATGTCTGGCAATTCCGCCGAATACCCCAGGACCAGAATCTCGCATCTGGCTCCGGCCTGCGCCAACAGTTTGGTTTTCATCAGCACCGAGCCGGTGCGTCCGCCGTATCGGCGCGGTAACGTCCCCAAGACGAAAATGAAGCGGGCATTGACGAATGGGCGCAACTCCGGAATCGGGTCGACGCGCACTTGGGGCACCGGTTCTGGTACCCGCTTCCGCGCCGCGCGCACGGATTGGACTCGCTCCAGAAGGCCGATCCGCTTGAGGACACGCTTCGCAATTGGACGCAGCGGGGACATCATTCCCCTCCGTTCTGGTCAGTCAGCAAGAACACCACTCCACCGATTTACGAGCATGCATCGACACGGTACAGCACCGCATGACCGCGACTGGCCACCGGCACAAATCCGGGTGCCTCAGCCATATCCGAAAAACCCGGAAGGTCTTTCCGGAAGGCTGAAATCCGCTTGGCACCAAAGTCGAGCACATAGCCAATTCTAAGCTCTCGCACCGCCGCACACACGGCCGGATCCCCGGCCGCGCGGTTGAGACGCGATTCGACGACTTCGAGAGCTGAGCTGGGCTTGTATTGGAGACTGTAGGCCGACACGGGAACACCGGTCAGCGCGTAGGCGAAAGCTCCCCCGCCCCAAGCATCGACGGCCACGACCTTGCCATTGTCGACCAACGCGGGCAACTGGGTGATCAGGGCGTACTCGTCACGATCGACGAAGGGCGATTTGGCCGTCAGCTTGTACCGCGCGACGGTCTGGCTCACCCGCTGGGTCAGGCTTTCCCCGGTCCGTCCGACGACGGTCATACCGACGAGCAGGACGACCAGTACGGCGATGACCGGGATGCGCGCCCGCGGCGCCCACCCTTTCTTGGTCGCCAATTCGACCGCCTTTGCGCTGATCGCCGCCAGTGCGATACCGGCGAACACGAGTTGCAGATCGACGACGTAGGGCGTGATCCGGGCATAGAGGCTGTAGAAACCCGACACGAGCCAGTAGCTCCACGTTCCGTCCGACACCGCCGCGACGCCCCACAGCAGACCCGTCCAGACAAGAGCGCCCACCAGCCAGAGTTGCGTGCGCTGCCACAGTGCCACAATGAGGCCGACGATGAACAAGACCGCGAACGGCCACAACGGAACGCCGATGAACGCACAGGCAAGCCAGAAACGCCGGGCGGCTTCGAGGGCGTCGAACTTCGGTTCGGACTGCACGCTCGTCCCCGTGCGCAAGGCGACCCACAGACCGACGGTTGCCACGAACGCCAGTGCAAGGCCGCCCCAGGCCAGTACCGCCTTCTTCGGCGGGAGCCCCCCGCGCCGGACATAGCGAACGCACATCGTCACGCCCATCGGGAGAGTGACCATCCCGGCGAGCGCGAGCAGGCTGCTCGGATGGGCCAACGTGATCCCGGCAAGCCCCACCACGATCAGGATGGCGCTTACCAATCGGCTGGGGAACTCGCTTTCTCCGGCATCGCGATCGGCATGCAAGCGGAAAACCGTCACGATCAGCGCGAGCAGGGCCGCGAATAGTGCGGTGCTCAGCAACAACGGGTATTGCTGGCTCATCATCCGGTACGGACCATCGGCCGTCGAGCCGATCAGGATGGCGACAAAAGCCACCGCAAAGACCACCGCACGGCGCCCGACCACCACTTGGAGCAGCGCGAGCACACCCAGAGGCCAGATCACCGCCGCCGCGATGACCATCACGGCGTTCGTCGCCAGCACGACCGCGGCCGCGTTCCCGGCGGCCAGCCACGGCTGTGCGGTGAGCGAAACCAGATCGTGCCAGGCCGCGGGATAGAAGCCCCCCGAGCCGACCATCGAGTTGAGAAAGAGGCTCGACCCATCGGCATGATCGAGGATCCACCGCACCCCGTTCAGATGGAACAGTTCATCGTTGGCCTGCGAAAACGCCGTCGGTTTCCCCAGAATGTGCACGCAATTCCAGCCCACCAACCCGGCAGCGACGACGAACCCCACCCACCAGCGCCACTCGCGGCTGAACCAGACCTGCCCCCACGCCGCGGCCCTGTTGCGCAGGTCGGCGCGAGCCTTCGCAGCGCTGGGTTGGCGTCCAGTCAACCGGCGGGCAAGAAGAACCACAGCGGCGGTGAGGATCGTGACCAGCAGGACGGGAAGAGGACCCCAGGGAACCCGGACAAGACCGCCGAGGACGGCTGCCACGCCGACGATGCCCGTTGACACCGCCGGGGCGACTGCAACTGCGCCGAACCCGCGCAGTCTAGCGACCGCACCAACGATCAGGCCCGGCGCAAACACCCACAGAACGCCGTACAAAAAGTACGGCACGATCGCCACCCATTGTGTCAACTGCCTCGCGACCCTTCTACGTCACGATTCGCTGGGCGGACGCGGACGGCCAACCGGTGGCGTCAAGCCGGGCGAAGAGGGCGGCCCAGCGCTTGCGGAAGGCTTCGGCTCCGTATTCGCTCACCGAGCCCCGGCCGGCATCGCCCATGCGCCGGCTGAGCGCCGGATCCTTCAGGAGCCGAATCACCGCGGCAGCCAAGGCCTTGATGTCACCCGGTGGGACGAGGAGGCCCGTCTCGCCGTCGCGGATAATCTCCGCCGGACCGTACTTCATGTCGTAGGACACGACCGGGCAACCGTTCGCCAGCGACTCCACCACAACGAGCCCAAGCGCCTCCCATGAGGAGGTCAACATGGACAGCGCGGCCCACTGATACACCTCGTTGACGTTCTGGACATAGCCAGGGAATGTGACCGCGCCTGCGATTCCCAAGTCGCGCGCGAGCTTCTTGTAGGGCTCGACTTCGGCCGGCAGCCCATGGCCGTAAATGGCGAGCCGAGCCGACGGGACCGCCGCGACCACCTTCTTGAACGCCCGAAGCGCATGGGTCAACTGTTTTTGTTTCTCTGCCGCCAGGTTCGCCACGACGACCACCAGATTGGGATCGCGGGTGATAGCCGGGTCCGGGGGTACTTGCTCCACGACGTGGGGTACGACACAAAAGACGTCCTCATCCCCACAGGCGGCCTTGATGTCGGCGCATTGCCCGTTCGTCTGCGCCACGATCGCGTCGGCATCCTGCCAACGCTGCAGCGCTGGGGCCATCCGGGGGCGGAATTTGGTGAGATCGGTCTCGCCCGGATTGAGATGGGTCTCGTGCATGACCAGGATTTTCTTCACGTTCGGACGCGAATAGTTGAGCACGCCCGGATAGGACGCCCAGCCTTCGACGGACACGAACGCACGGTCATCGCCGATGAGTTTGTCCAGGCTCAGATGCAGCACGCCATCCGGACGCAAGAACACCTCGACCGGCTTTTCCGCGACGTCGAAAAGCGTCACCCGTTCCAGGGTTGTCACTCCCTGATCGTCGACTCCCAACCACTGGTTGAGGAATGCCGTCCCGTCCGCACGATAATAGATTTCCTGCCGGGGCACGTTGAAGTGAAGATCGTAATAGACCGTGCGGCGCACGTGCCCATCAGCGCCGAATTCGTCCCGTCGCGTACGCGCTCGATTCTCATTGAAATAGTCGCGATAGACGAGGCTCCCGTCCTCAGCAAACCGCTGCCACACCTTGTAGATGCCGTGCTCGTAGTATCGATAATCTCCAGTGTCCGGCGCTCTTACCGCTTCCAGGCCCGGGAGTGTGGAGTCGTGCGTGACGGGAGCGCGGGCGACCGAATCGCCGCCGACAAGGTCGTACATGGAGTGCACCACTACTCCATCAGCGATGCGTCCTTGTTTCCGCAACAGGTCAACGTTTCGCGACAACAGTACCGAATAGTCGGTTGTCAAAATCTCGCACTTGATGCCCGCGGCATCAGCAAACAGCTTCGTCTTTGCCAGGAGCGACCCGACGCACCCGCGGGGGTGCGCCGGGACGTTGTGAACCACGAAGACGTACCGCGCGTCCGGAAAGTCGCTATCCATCGTGCGCTGATCAGGTGTAGCCACGTGCTCAGCCGACCGTGGCGACCAAGTTTTTCCCGAAGGTCCACGGTTGCCACGGGTCCAAGGTGGACATCCGGTAGTGCGTTACCTGCAACCCGCTGGACGACGCAACCAGGACGTTAATGCTGAAGACGGTGGACCCGGGCTTGGCGAACCGTAGCCAGTGCTGCCCTGCGGGCAGCCCCATGATCGTGAAGGCGCCGTTGCTTGCGGTGTAGGTCACTTGTTCGGCCTCGCGCGCCGTGTTGTCCGCGGTCAGGCTGGACACGTAGACACCGCCAACCGGCGAGCCAGAAGAACTCTTCACCACGCCGCTAACGGACGCCCCGACCACCAGGTTGGTCGTTCCGGCACTCACCGTCCGATCGACCGCCACGGCGTAATACGTGGCATTGCCCGACACCATGGTGCCTCCCGCAGTGCCGTTGGCCCACATGGATGTATAGCCGGCCGTGCCCAGATAGTTGAGCTTCACCCGGTAAGTGCCCGGCGGTACCGACAAGGAATAGGACCCATCGGTGGCGACCTCGACCTGTTGCACCAATTGCGGCTGCCTCTTGACCGCGGTACCAGTCGCATAAGCCATCGCCAGGACGTTCTGGTAGGGAGCTCCAGTCACCTTCCCGTTGATCACGCCGCGCGCCGGCGTCGTCAGGACGCGCAGTATCGCGGAATAGTCGCCCTTTTGAGTGCCGGTAGGACTCACCACGTCCACGCGCATGTAGTACGTGGTCGTGTCCGCCAACCCCGTCACGGTTCCCGATACCCTTGCCGGACCGCTGGCGAATGTCCCCCCGGATTTCTGCCCGCTCATGTTCGAACTCGTCGAATACCAGACCTGATACTTATAGCCTGCTGGCACACCAGCCGGCGCGGTCCAAGTCAATGTTGCCGTGCTGGACGTCTGCCCGCTCACCGACAGGCCCGTCGGCGCCGCGATATCGAAATTGGACGTCCGCACCGTGATGGCTTTCGAGAAATTGCTCGCCACCACATGGTTCGTGTCATCGTACACGGCTACCGATATGGAATACGTCGTGTACTTCAGCAGCGGGACCAACGGCGGTTCTCTCAAGGTGTCACCCAGCGTGTCCATCGTGCCGTATTGATAGGCGTATTGGGTGCCATCGGCAGCGGACGTGTATTTGATGATATAGCCCGGAGAACTCGTGATGCCCGTCCAACTCACGCCGATCGTGGTGCTGGTCACCGCACCGACAGACAGTCCGGTGGGGGTCGAATACTTCTTCGACGTGGATCCGAGGCTGGTCACGCCCATCGCCGGAGTCACTCCGTACACCCAACGTGTCAACTGCCGCTGATCCGCAGCCGCCGCAGCAGGTTTGAGCGCCACCACCTGGATGAAATACCGGGTATGGTACGCCAGACCGCTGAGCGTAACAGATGTGGCGGTGGTAGGAGCAGTCGTGACTGGAGGGTAGTGACTCGGGCTCGACATATCACGCTTCGCCGAATACATCACCCGGTACCCCGTCGCGCCCGGCACCGCAGCCCACGACACTCTGAGGCTCGTCCCGCTCGTAGCTGCGGTGGTCACCGGGATGCCGTTCAGATGACTGCTAACCAGCGGGTCGGCCAGCGCCCCTGTGCCACCCAACACGTGGGCTTTCTTGTAACTCGGGTCGGCCAAGGCGTCCCGGACCTTCGTGTTCAGCGTCGTGGTTCCGCCGGGGAGAAGGAACAGCGGGGTGCCGAGTTTCGCCGCGAACGGAGCGGCCCCCAGGGCGTCGGGGAAGCCGGTACCGGTCGCAATTGTGACCTCACCGTCTTTGTTTGTGAACTTCGCCTTGAAGTACTTGACAATGCTCAGGGATGTGTCATACATCGTCGCCCCCCAAAGCCGCGTGACGGGATTGGATGCCGTCGAGCACAGGCCGGCCACCTGCTGCTCAACCGCGTCGCTGACTACGCCCGATCCGCCGACGATGATCGCGGTCTTCGGCTTGATCGTCTCGGTGATGTATTTCAGCGTATTCGCGTCGAGCAGATTACCGGACTTCGCGAACAGAATCGGCTCGCCCAGCAGAGCGGCGGCCGGCGACACAGACAGCGCATCTGCAAAGTACGACCCGGTTGCCAGGATGAACTCCTGCGGAGGCGTCTTGCCTTTCGAAATCTGCAACTGTCGGACCCGCTCCGCGATCAGCAGGCTCGTATCATACATCGTCGCTCCGCCGCGGCGATCGATATTGGCCCTTGGGATGCCCAGGCCCACAAGGCCGTCCACAACCGTCGGGCCAACCACGCCCTCCCCGCCAAGGATCGCGGCATGCGTCGCCCCCAGGCGACGAATCTCATCAGCCACAGCGGCCTCAAGGCGCCCCGTGGCGCCCGCTTTGGTCAACAGGATCGGCGCGCCCAACTGGTAGGCAAGGGGGCCGCCCGCCAGACCATCGGGGAAGCTGTTCCCTGTCGCGAGCACCACCCAATCCGACGTGGTCCACCCGGCCTTGCTCACCGCCACCGCTGTGTCGACCGAGGATGCCCCCCAATGGCGCTCGACCGTGATGTTGCCCGTACCTGTTTTGTCGCCGGGCACGGTGTCCTGCGTGTACGCGTCAGCCGGCAGCGGGACGGCGAGACCGGCGGCGACGAGCGCCGCACTTCCGATCGCGACGCCGAGGGCGCGGGCTATTCTCCTTGAAATATTCATCGTCAGCCGCCTCTACTTGCAGGTCTTCGATGTCGCGTTCAGCTGATACCAGGCTTTCAGATAGACCCCGTACATTCGCCGAATATCCGCCTGATAGTTGGGGCCGTTGGAACTGGTCGAGGCGCGCCGGGCGTCGAAGGTAATCGTATGCTCCTCGCTGTAACGCAGACCAGAAACCGACATGTTCGCCGTCCCTGTCATGATCATGCCGTTGTCATTCGTCGCCGGCCCGATCAGAATCAGTTTTGTGTGCGCCGCGATGGCGGTGCACCTGGCCGAGATATTGGCTGAATTCAGCGTCTTTACCACCGTCGGAGAGATGGAATAGGATCCACCGTTCTGAGTCAGCAAGATCTGAACATCACACCCGCGCTTGCTCAAATCGGCCAACGCCGCCGCCATTTGCTCGGCCCGGCCGTCTGTCATCAAGAACATCGAGATGCGGATCTGGTTATTAACCGTGCAATCCACGTTGTTGAACGCGGTGATGTACGGATCGGTCACCGTCGAGGACTGCGGGCTGAAAGTCAGCCACGTGCCGCGGTTCGCGTCTGTACCGTGGGGGTTGGCCGCGTCGATCCAGATTCCGTTTTGCAGGCGGAGCGAATTCTTCAGTTGAGTCGGGAAGCCCGCGTTGCTCCCGCATCCGGTCAGACCGCAATATGCCATGCCGTCATAGCGCGAACTGAACCAGGACCACAGCGTGCGGTCGCCGTAGATCACCGTCATGTCCTGGGTGTAGGACCGGATCTGGCTGCGCGCAAAGTTGCCGGACGACGAGAGGACGGCGGGCTGGGCCAACGCTGCGGGCCGGGCCGTCGGAATCGCACTGTTTGCCACGTTCTGGGGGATCGTGGTGCCCGCGGTTGTGCTGCCTGCCGCCTGATCCCAGTAGGTGTCCGAAATCGTGACGAATTTCTCGTGGTTGATGGCCGTCGGGTGGACGCTGGCGGCGTTGATGTTGAAGCACCCGTTCTTGCAATAGGCCAGCCCGGAGACGCGGCTGCCGTTCGGCAGGTAAAAACCGGTGAATTTCGCCAGCGTGAGCAGGCGCTTCGTCAGCTGGCCCCAGATCGAGGACGAGCCGATGTCGGTGTCGTCCACGACGATGCCGATCTTGACGCCACGCTCCTTGGACACGTATTCGAGGGCGCTCCAGACCACTTCGGGATCCGTCTCGGGGCGCGAGCCGAGCGTGCCGTCGGGGAAATGCCCGCTTGCGTCCAGGCTGTCGAGACCCGGCTGGGTGATGGTGCCGATGGCGCGAATGAAGTACATGCCCATCTTGATCTCAGAGTTGTTGCTCGCCCCGCAGATCACCTGGGCGGCCTTCTTGTAGAAGTCCCAGGGCTCAGCCACCGTGTCCGAGTTGCCGCGGGCCGCCCGGTCGTCCACGTTCAACCACGCGTCGACGGAGCGGGGGACGGTCGCCAGCGTGGGGCAAGCGCGCGTGGAGCCATTCGCGATGCCCGCCGGCATCTTGATATCTGTGCCACCCGGCGTGCTGGGACTGAAGTCGATCGCCTGGGCGGAAGGCGTTGCTACCGTCGCCGCCGTCAGCACAACCGATGTCGCCACACCGACGGCACACCATCGCCAAACCTTCTTGAAACCTTGAGCTACCACGCCAGACATCTCCTATCCATGTGCCCACGCTACGGACACCACCTTGTCAGGGGATGCCCGGCGAGAGGAAACAGGTCTTGCCAGATTACCAGCCGAGCGAATGCGCCGCTAGTTTGGTCGGTCTTTGGACACGGCTTGGTATCGTACTAAAGGTGAAAAAGGTCATCGTGATCGCGCTGGCTGCCGTACTGGCCGTGATGGCGGCTGCTGACGGAACTGTGGCCCACGCGGCAACCGGCGATCTGGTCGTCCGGGCAGAGACCTTCAACATTTTGACGAACGTCACCAAGACAGTCGGCACGACGCCGACCGAACTCCTCCCGTGGGCCGTCCGGCGCCAAGCAGTCGTCGATTGGGTGCACGCCGACAACCCCGACGTCATCGGCTTTCAGGAGAATTACCCACTACCGTCCGGCAAATTGCAGCTGACCGACATCGACGATGAGTTGCTGCCCGATTACACATTCTTGATGAACCGCGACGTCACCATCGCGTTCAAGGCCGCGAAATACACGCTGGTTTCCTCGGGTGTGGTGCCGATCGCGAAGCCGTCCGGTTTCAAGGACGCGGACGCCAGCCGGTCGCTCCAGTGGGCGAAGCTGACCGACAAGGCGTCCGGCCGGCAGTTCCTCGCGTTCGCGACGCACACGGCGCCGTATCAGTCGGAACCCTACCAGCTGACTCGGCAGCTGCAAATCGACGCGGTCATCGCTGCGATTCAGAACCTGAACCCCGGCTACTCGCTCCCGTTCTTCCTCATGGGCGATTTCAACGCGTTCAGCACCGAGACGAAACCGATCTGGAACGCACAGCTGGCCGACACGGCCGCCGCCGGCTTAGTGGACACCGCATCCATCACCGCGAAGAACGCCACCGTTCCGTCGAACGCCGCTTCGTACACGGGCATCACCCGCTCGGTTAGCGGGCAGGACGTCTACGGCGCCATCAACACCAGCAATTACCACTACGACTACATCTTCGTGCCCAAGGGCGCCCAGGTGTCCTCGTGGCGGATCCAGACCGGGCCGGGGTTGCGGCAGGTGCTGGTCGGCACGAAGACCGTGTACGTGTCGGTGCCGGACGGCGGGATCGTCCCGTCCGATCACGATCCGGTGGTCGCCGACATCGTCTTCCCCAGCGGCGACCTGCCGGCACCGCCCGCGGCGGTGACCGGGGGCGCCATCACTCTAAACAAGCTGAACGTGGGGATCTCGTCCGGGTCCACAACCGCCGGAGCCGCCGCCCAGCTGCAAAGCGCGGACGGCTCGCCGGCCCAAGCGTTCAGCATCATCGTGGACGCGTCCGGGTGGGGCACGATACGCAACATCGGCTCGGGGATGTGCCTGGCAGTGCCATCCGGGAGCGCAGTTGCCGGGACGCCAGTGTCCCAACAGCCATGCGCCGGCACCGACGCGCAGAAGTGGTTCGTGTGGCCGAACGGCGACGGCACGTATTCGTTGTTCGCGAAGCTAGCCGCGAACTTGGCGCTGGACGTGGCTGGCGCAACGGCGGTCGCGGCAGCCGGGTTGCAGCTCGCGTCCTTCACCGGCGCCGCGACGCAAAGGTTCGGCCTTCCCCTGCTGACGCTGCCCAACCAGTCCATGACTCCGGCGGGGCAGACCATCGTCCGGCTGGCCGGGGCTGATGCCATCGGCACCGCGCTCGCGATCAGCCGCAGCGGCTGGACGTCGTCGCCCGATGTCGTCCTCGCGTCCGGTAACAACTTCCCGGACGCCATGGCCGGCGGCCCGCTCGCGTACAAGCTCGGCGCGCCGATCCTGCTGACGTCCAACAAGACGACGGGCATCGAACCGGCCGTAATGGCCGAACTCAACCGGCTCGGCGCGAAAACCGTATGGATCCTCGGGCTGAATCTCGCTGTAAACGCAAAGATCGCCAGCCAGATCGCCGCCTCCGGACGCCAGGTCAAACGCCTCGGCGGAACGACCCAGTACGACACGGCGGTCGCGATCGCCCGTGCCGTCGCGCCGGCCAACGCCCCGGGGGTCGTCATCACGACCGGCAAGAACTTCCCCGACGCGTTGTCGATCGTCCCGCCGGCGTCGCGGCTCGGCATGCCGATCCTTTACGTCCAGCCCGGCCGGAGCCTCACCAAGGTCGTCACCGATTACCTGAAACAGGCCAAGCCAGCAGTCGCCTACGTTGCGGGTGGCACCGCTGTCGTCTCGAACACCGCGCAGAACCAAGCGAAAGCGCTCACGACTGGCGTGTCCGCGATCCGGCTGGGCGGCGCCGACCTGTACGGCACCAACGTCGCGATCAACGATTACTTCATGCGCGCGACCATGCCGAATGGGACGCCGGTGCTGGCGAAGAACCCGATCGCGATCGCCACCGGTACCAACTTCCCAGACGCCCTAGCCGGCGGGCAAATAGCGGCACGCAAGAGCGCACCGCTATTCCTCCTCAATGGAAGGGCCACCACCGCGAACCCGCTGATCCGGGCCGCGATCAGCGCGACCGGATTCCAAACGGCCTACGTCTTCGGCGGCCTGCTGGCCGTCACCGGCAAGTCGCTGATCCTCCACATCACCTGAATGTGGGCCGGATGGCGAGTGTCACTAAGCCGACATCCTCACGCCAGCGCGAACACGGTCACTAAGCCGACCCCTCACGCCGCGTGCCGCCCACGCGAACGCGGCGTACGCCTGCGAACCACCAGAAAGACGACCACCGCGGCGACGACGACGACCGCACCGCCGCCAGCGGCCCACCAAACCCAACCGGGCATCTCGGACGTCCCGGAGGGCGCCGGCGTCGCGGAGGGCGTGTCTTCCGCGATCGCGGTCTCGGACGCCAGACTCTCGCTGGGCACCAGCGTCACGCTCCAAGACGGTGTGCTGGTGGGTGTGGGTCCTGTCGAGGCACTGGCCAGCGCGCTCGGCTGCGCCGAGTTCCCCGACCAGGACGCGTTCGGCAGGTCCTTCCAGTGGCCCGGCCCCCAGGCGAACTGGTACGCGCCGCCTTCGACCTGTCCGTCCTTGCGGTCGACACGCCACATCACGGTGTAAGTGCCCTGTTTCACGTTGCCATCGAGCTGGGTCATCACCGACGACCCCATGTAGATCAGGTCGTTGACGGCCACGTTCTTGCCCGACTCGTCCAGCACGACGATCTTCACAACGTCCTTGTCGACCACCCGCGAGAAGCCGAGCGTCACCCATCCGGGCTGCGCGATCACCTCCTGGCGCGGGCCGGGATCGCTCGCGATAAGCAGGGAATCTTTCGCGTGTGCCATGGGTCCGATCGCGACGCTGCCAGCCAGCGCGAGCAGGGCGACCAGCCCCAGCCGCAACGGGGTACGACGTTTCCACATGCCCGTTACCTTATCTTGCCGGTTCGCCCGATTGTGAAGGAGACGGCTCCCCGGCCCGCGCTCGCTTCCCACCACGGCGACCCGGACCGCTCAGGGGAGCTCGACCGTCGCGCGCACCATGTTGTGATCGGACGGGATCGCGCCGATGAACCGCCCGCTCGAGTCGACCTTGACTACGGTTTCCCATTCCAACACGCGCATCGGCGTCACGAAGATGTAGTCCATGTACGTCGAACTCTTGCGGGCCACGCGCCCCCAGCCGTTCCACGTCGAATACGCCAGTCCCACGGTATTCTCGACCTTCGCGACCCCCGGGTCGGAGTATTTCCCGAGCGGGTCGAGGTAGGTCTTCGTGAACGTGGTGTACCCCCCGTTCCCGATCTTCGGGTAGCTGTTCATGTCGCCGACGACGATCGTCGGGCAGTCGCCGTGCCGCGCGGCCACACTCTTGAGGACGACCGTCGCCCGCGCCGCCTCTTTCACGCGCCACGAGTTCCATTTCGCGCCGTGCCCCGTCTGCAGATGCGTCACCCCGAACAGGAAAACCTTGCCGGTCGCCTTCTGCTTCAGCACCGCCCACAAGACCCGACGGTCGTCGTGCTTGGTGGGCAGAGCCTCGCTGCCCTGCTCGACCAGGGTGAGCACCTTGGTGTTGTATGCGATCGCGATCTCGGCGCTCCTTGCGGGCGGACGCAGCCCGCGGTAATCGCTCCCGAGCCCGGCGATGACCTGTTGGTACTGGTTCTGCTTGAGCCGCGTTTCCTGGAGGCCGATGACGTCCGGACGCTGGCTGTTGATCGTCGAAATGACGGCCGCGCGCCGGCTCGCCCAGGACGGGTTCCCGCAGCCGGCGCATTTGATGTTGAAGCTCGCCACGACGAGCGGCGACTCGGGCACTTTGACGCTCACCACGGCCGACCATTCGCTGGCCGCGCCACCGGCACCGTTTTCGGCGCGCGCGCGGGCGTAATAGGTGCCCGCAGGCTTCCCCTTGATTGTGGTCGCGAGACCAGGGACCTTCACGGTGTACGGATCCGCCAGCGACTTGTTATCGGCAAGCTCCACCCCGTACTGCTCGGCCGATCCGACGTCCGTCCATGCCAGTTCGATGGCTCCCGCCGTCGCGGACGCCTTCACGACGGGCGCGTCTGCCAGGCTCGTCGGAGTCGCTAAGACCGGCGGGGCGATCGCCGCCGGCGTCACCACGGCCTCGGGTGCCGGAGGACGGACCGACGCACTCACCACCGCGATCGAAACCAAGACCATCGTCGCAACCAGGAGCGCAAGCAGCGGCCAAGGGCGCTTGGGCGCCTGCAGCGCGCGCCGCAGTTTGGGCGTCCGCAGCGTTATCCGCCGCTTGGACGTCTGGAGCGCTCGCCGCACGCCAGCCCCCTCAGGCTGGGAATTCCGGGAATGGCCCCGATGTGCGTGGGTCACCCAGCCATGATAGATCGACGGGCGGGCGCACGCTCACTCGGCGACGATCCCGTCCCCGGCGTCCGGTGGTGTGAGTTTTGCCTCCGGCTTTTCGACGTCGGCCCTAAGCAGGACCAACTCGCGCGCGATCCGCGCCATGCGGCGTGCCATCGCTCGGCGGGAAAGACTCGTCTGCACGGCCATGACGAGCACCACGAGCGCGAGCCCGTACAACAGCAGGTCGGCGCCGCGTCCGACGCCGACGAGGTTCGCCAAGCGCGTCGCCAAGGCCGGGAAGACGATCACGACGATGGCGAAAGCGGCGAAGATCACGCCCAGAATGGTCGCCCAGGCCCGGGTGCGCGCCGTCCGGTTGGCGAGCAGCCGGGCGACGACGAGCACGATGCCGGCGATCAGGACGATCTGGATTACGAGCGTCATCGGTCGAGCGCCTTGGAAGCGACGGTATCGGCCAGAATGTTGACGGCATTCAGCATGGATTGGCCCTTGGCCTTCGCGTAGTCGCTGTATTCGATCGTCGTCGGCCATTCCCGGTAGCGGTAATGGTTGGAGCCAATCTTGTCGATGAACTCCGAGGCGTGCTGATATCCCGGCTCTTGCAGGTCGATGGTTTCGGCTACGTGGCGGTTGAAAACCCGCAGCCCGTTGTGGGTGTCGGTGAGTTTCAAGCCCGAGGTGAGATTGGTGAACCGGACGGCCGTCCGCAGCACCAGCCGCTTTAGGCGCGGCATCGTCGTCGACTTTTCGAGAAAGCGTGAGCCGAGCACGATGTCGAGGTCGCCGCCACGCAACGCCTCGCGCATGGCGAGCACGTCTTCGACGCGATGCTGGCCGTCGGCGTCGAAGGAAACGAAGTAGTCGACGGGCAGCCGCAGCGAGTATTCGATTCCGGTTTGCAGCGCGGCACCCTGGCCGAGGTTGACGGGATGCCTAAGCACGATGGCGCCCGCGTCCGCGGCCTGCGCGGCGGTGTCGTCGCTGCTGCCGTCGTCCACGACCACGACGTATCCGAAATCGGCCAGCGCCGCCGCCATGTTGGCCCGGATCACCGTCGCCTCGTTGTAGGCAGGCACGATCAGCACCGTGTCCCAGATCCGCATGGGAGCGAGTTTACGCGATCATGCGGCCGCATCGACTCCGATGCTGGTCTTGACGGCGAAGTCGGCCCGATAATCGCCACCGGAAAAGTTGCCGCGATTGTAGGTGACGTACAACTGGCCGTTCAGCACAAACATGCTCTCACCTTCGGCGTGAATGCTGATTTGGTAGGCGGCGACGGCTTTCCCCGTCCAATCCATTTGGATCACCCGGGTGTTGTCGCCCAGCACGGTGCCGTTCTGGAAAGGAGCGCGCATGGCGTAAATGTAGTTGCCATCGCACAGGATCCCTTGGGCGGCTACGCCCCCGTCGCTCATGCGCACTTTCAGCACGCTGTCGATATACGCGCTGGTGTAGAGGCTCTTGATGTAATTGAAATTGCTGTCGTAAAGCCCGCCGCTGATGACATATTGGTCGCGCGCGGCGTTGTAACAAGCGGTGTCAGTGTCCCGCGTCAGCGTGCCGGTGGTGACGACAGCCAGGGTTGCCGGGTCGAGAATGGCGTACCGTTTCAGCGTCGCGGCCACCAGCAACTGTTTGGTTTTGGAATTGTAGGCCAGGTCGTTGGCGTGACCGATCTGGGTGCCGAGCTTCACCGACGCGAGCATGTTCCCTGTGAGGTCGAACTTGCGCATCGTCGCGTCATCGCCGGCGCTCGTGGTCTTGATGAATGCCGCATAGATGGTCTTGCCGTCGGTCGCGGCGCCTTGGAGCGTCGTCCAGCCAGTGGGAGCCTGCAGCGGCATGCCGGTGGCGTACGTGGCCGTTTGGATGTAGGGCAGGCCTGTTGGCGCCGGCGGTGGCGGATCCGTCGGGGTGACCACCATCGTGAGATTGGCGATCAGGTCCGACACGGCGAGCGGCCCGCCGAACACGTACGCGGTAGTGGCGTTCACGCTGGTCGCGGCGGCGCGGATCGTTGGATTCGCCAGCGTCGCCCGTCCGTCGACGAGGAAGACGGGAGCTTTCAGTTTGGCGGCGAAAACGCCGCCGGTCAGCGCGTCCGGGAAGGTGCGGCTCGTGGCGAGCGTGATCACCCCGTTCTGCGGGAACATCGACCGCCACCGCTCGAAGACCGCCTGGTTGGTCTGGTACGCGTCGGCGCCCCAGACGCGGGTCACCGTCTTCGCGCCGGACGCGGACCACGCCGCGGTCATTACCTGCGGTCGCACCGCCGCCGTCCCGCCGATCACGTGAATAACGGACGGTCGCGCGGCAGCTAGGTAGTTCTTCGTAGCGGACGCCAGGCTGGTGCTGGTGCGCGGTGAAAAAAGGATTGGCGCGCCCAAACGCGCGGCCACGGGCGCGACGCTGACGGCGTCGAGATACGTCGTGCTATCGACCAGGAAGGCGGCGGACGGCGCGCTTCCGCGTGCGGCCTTCAGCCGGTTCGCGATGGCGACCGCGGTGTCGTACAGGCTTGCTCCAGCGACTCGTTCGACGGTGTACGTCTTCGCCAGGCTGGTCTGGATGGTGCTGCGCACCACTGACGTCCCACCCAGGATGATCACATGGGTGACCCCGAGCCGGGACAATTCCTGCTTCACGGATGCTTCCAGACCCGAGCTCGGATTCGTCGTCAACAGAAGCGGAGCATTCACCGCGTAGGCGAGCGGACCGCCCGCCAAGGCGTCGGGGAAATTGCGCCCCGTCGCCAGGACCGCATAGCTGGTCGAACCGGGAGTCCAGGTACGGCTGATCTCAATCGCCGTGTCGATCATGGTCTGGCCAGCCAGTCGCTCGATCGTGGCAGGAGTCTGCGCCGGGTCCAGCGCTGGTATGGGCGCCATCGCCAAGGTCTGTTCGGGCGCTTGCGGCAGTGTCTGCTCCGAAGTCTGGGGCGCAGCTGGCTCTGACGCCGGCGCGGGAGTCTGGGACACGACCGGCTCTGACGCTGGCGCGGGAGTCTGAGGCGCAGCCGCGTCCGGCGCTGGTGCGGGAGTCTGCGCTGCCGCCGATTGCTCCGGCGCCTGGGGCGGCGCCTGTGCTGGCGCGGACGCCGGCGTTAGTGTGTCCACTGTCTGTTGGGGCGTGGGTTCGGCGGCCCACGCGGTGGTCACCGGCAACGAACCGACGGCGAGGACGAGGACGAGCGCTAATGCCGCGAACCATCCCGCAGGGCCACGCCGTTCGCGACCCAATCCAACCGTGCGCAAATAGTCGGCGTTGTGAGCCCTCGCCATGGCTGGTTCCTTCCGGGAGAGACACTCCAGAATACGACCGCGCACTTTTCGCATCGCGGTCGCCCCAGCCGCTCCATCAACCATCCGTCGAGACTCGGCGTCCCCTTGACGTTCCCGGCAGCGCGATTTCCGTCCTCGGCTACCTTGCAGCCAGCCGCTCTGCGAGCGCGTCCAGGAACTCCTGCGTGGTCAGGTACGGCTGGTCGGGGCCGACTAGGAGTGCCAGGTCCTTCGTCATCTGGCCCGCCTCGACCGTCTGGACGCACACCTCCTCCAGCGTCTTCGCGAACGCGGTGACTTCCGGCGTCCCGTCCAGCACGCCGCGATGCTTCAGCCCGCCCGTCCACGCGTAAATGGACGCGATGGGGTTCGTCGACGTCGGCAGGCCCTGCTGGTGCTGCCGGTAGTGCCGCGTGACGGTGCCGTGCGCGGCCTCCGCCTCGACCGTCTTGCCGTCCGGCGTCATCAGGACGGACGTCATCAGGCCCAGCGAGCCGAAACCCTGGGCGACGGTGTCGGATTGGACGTCACCGTCGTAGTTCTTGCACGCCCACAGGTAGCCGCCCTCCCACTTGAGCGCGGCTGCGACCATGTCGTCGATGAGTCGGTGCTCGTAGGTGAGACCGGCCGCCTTGAACTGGTCGGCGTATTCCGTCTCGAAGACCTCGGCGAAGATGTCCTTGAACGCGCCGTCGTACGCCTTGAGGATGGTGTTCTTCGTCGACAGGTAGACCGGGTAGCCGCGGTCCAGGCCGTACGCGAAGCAGGCGCGCGCGAAGTCGCGGATCGAGTCGTTGTAGTTGTACATGCCCATGGCAACGCCGCCGTCTTGGCCGTAGTCGGCCACGACGTGCTCGATGGGCGCCGACCCGTCCGCCGGGGTGAACGTGATCGTGAGCCGGCCCGCTCCCGGGACGGTGAAATTCGTCGCCTTGTACTGGTCGCCGTGGGCGTGACGGCCGATGACGATCGGCTTCGTCCACCCGGGCACCAAGCGCGGGATGTTCGAGATGACGATAGGTTCGCGGAACACGACGCCGCCCAGAATGTTGCGGATGGTGCCGTTGGGCGAAAGCCACATCTTCTTCAGCCCGAACTCGGCGACGCGCGCCTCGTCCGGCGTGATCGTCGCGCATTTGACGCCGACGCCATGCCGCTTGATGGCCTGCGCGGCATCGACGGTCACCTGGTCGTTCGTGGCGTCCCGGTTTTGGATCGACAGGTCGTAGTAGTCGAGATCGACGTCGAGGTGCGGAAGGATGAGCCGCTCCTTGATGATCTGCCAAATGATGCGCGTCATCTCGTCGCCGTCGAGTTCAGCGATGCGACCCTGTACTTTGATCTTGGCCATGTCCCGTCCTTTCTCGTCCACGACCGGGGGCTTAAAGGCCACTTTGCCACATGCGGGCGCACGCCGGA
>JGI20166J26741_12096695_pt1 | contig 18658 bp, 7 predicted proteins | sample TergutCu122P5_FD_26741 | JGI IMG/M metagenome (IMG submission 26741)
GAAATACAAAGCTCAACCTTTTACAAAACAAAAATTTGTAGTGCACAAATCGGAATTTGAAAAAATGGATGTTGACGATTTACAGAGGTTTGTGACTTGAGGGGCTGCAATGTGGGTTAAGGATTAAAGTGATTAAAAAATGGGTTCAGATAATCATGGCAATCATATAAATCAAGTAAATCATGGTTCAGACAATCAACAAGGCTAACACCCAAGCCCGCCCCGGCGGGATTTTGTTTGCGTCAGCAAACGGCAAGTTGTGTTTTGTGCAGCAAACTCCGTTCTTGCAGCACAAAACAACTTGCCCCAAAGGGGAGAAAACGCTCTCCGAAGTCGGCGTTTCATTCAATTTTCAATTATTCAGTTATTCTATTATTCAGTTATTAATGTATGGAAACAAAAAAACAGGTAAAAGGCGGACGCACTCCTAAGGCAGACCCCGCCGTTTTCCGCTATTCGGTTAATTTCACGGCAAAGGAACATGCCGAGTTCCTGACCCGCTTTGAACAGTCGGGACTGAAATAAAGGCGTAGTTTATTTCCGCCTGCATCTTCGGTAAAGCGCTTAAAGTCGCAAAATACGACGTGGCGGAAATGGAATATTACACGCGGCTGACCAATTTTTTTGCACAATTTCGCGGCATAGCTGTCAATTATAACCAAATTACAAAGGCTCTAAAAGCAAATTTTAGCGAGAAAAAAGATAATATTTTTTACAGGAATTTCCAAATAATTTGAGTGTTAAAATATTTTTACAAAAATTGTAATAAATTTATTGTTTTTTTAAAAAAATTGTTTATTTTTGTGCAGATTATTTAAATGGAAATATAATCCACTGTTAATCGAAAAAACTTTTGTATTATTTGATAATATTCTCGGGTTGTTATGAAAAAAATGATATTTATCCTGATAGGGCTTTTGTTTGCATTGCACGGATATACCCAAACACCTACGGATGATAATGCACTACTCATTGAGTTGAATACTATTGACAACTTGCCTGCCGACAAGTTGGAAAGAATAAATGCTGCTGTCGCAGTAATGGATGCAGTAGAAAAAGCTGGAGCCTATATTGAGTCGCTATCAGATTTGTTTACCAACGGAAATATAACCTTGCCGGTGGGGATTAAAAAAGGCGATTATTCTTTAATTATACAGAAAATCAATTGGGACAAAGAAAAACGCAAACCTGTTGTTTATGCTACCTGTGCTTTCAAGTTCAAGGATACGGGACAAACAGTGGCTTTTGAAGGACAAGCTGTTTTGGAAGGGAAAAAAGGCTTGGGTACTTCCGGAAAATTACAATTGATTGCTCCTGTAAAACGGGATATTGGAAAAGAATCGGTATTGGTAATTCATGAAGGTTCCAGCGTCAATTTCGGATGCGAGGGCGTAGAGTCGTTCAATGTGCGGATGTCGTGGGTAGTTACATCACAAACAATTATTCCGGTGGATGCGAACGGCACACCAACCAATACTCCTTTGGCTGCAACTTTCGAAACCAGTTTTTACAATTTCGACAACTTTTTGATATCGCTAAATATAAACAAGTCATTTTGTATCAAAGGTTTGAATGATGTTATATTCACGCTGAAAGGAGCTACTTTAGACCAAAGCGACATAGAAACTTCTGCAATGACCAAATTTCCTGACAACTATCTTTCTCCTTCCGGTACAGACGCTATCCGGTTATGGAAAGGGGTATCCGTATCGGAAGCGTCGATCAGCCTGCCGCAGATTTTCAACAGTCAAGCAATCGGCGGGGACGAGCGTTTCACGGTTGCTCTTCAACAGGTATTATTCGACGAGAATGGTTTTACAGGTAACGTAGCATTGAAAAACCTTATTCCAAGCGAAAGCCTGAATCCCGAATCGTGGACTGCTTCATTAACCGATTTTTCGCTATCGGTATTGAAAAACCGGATTACAGGTTTTGGTTTCGGTGGTGATATTAATATTCCGCCTTTCGGTAAAAATTCTCTGATGCCATACCTTGCCACAATCAATCCGGTCACCGGCGAATACGAGTTCAAGGTAAACCTGGCAAACCAGTACGATTTCCCGGTACTGAAAAGTACGCTCACTTTGAATGAATCCTCAACGATAGAGTTAGCTTTCAAAAACAAGGAAATATATCCGGTAATTCGCGCTTCAGGGACATTAAGCGTCAATGCGCCATTAGGCGATGATTCTACCAAAGTTTTTTCCATTCCTGATATTACTTTTGAAAACATGGTTATCCGGCGGGAAAGTCCTTATCTGGAAATCGGCTCCGTCGGCTTTGGCGGAAATCTGAAATCGCCCAATATAGGAGGATTTGAACTCTCTATCAACAATATTCATACTTTTGAAAGTGGCTTGACTTTTGAGGCAGGCCTGAATCTGAATGAAATGCTCAGCGGGATTACAAGCTTACAGCTTTACGGCGATTATGAACACTGGAAATTCAATAAATTAGAAGTCAATCGCGTAGCTGTCAATTACAACTCTTCCGCTTTCAGTTTGTCTGGTGGCGTTTGGTTCCAAAACGGCGATGTGATATATGGCGACGGGTTTCGTGGCGATGTCAAATTATCGCTGTTAGATAAATTTCAATTTAACGCCGTCGGAGTGTTTGGGAAAAAAGACATTTACAAATACTTTTTGGTGGACGTTCTTTATGAAACTTCTCCCACAACGGGTATCCCGATACCTCCGCTCTTGTCGTTTTACGGCTTTGGCGGCGGATTATATAAGAAAATGCAGCAGGAAGGAAAATCACAATCAGGGCTTGGTTCAGTTTCCGACTTTGGAAAATCACTGTCGGGCATCCGTTATGTTCCAGATGATAAAGTCGGGCTTGGCGTAATGGCAAGCGCTTTATTTGCTACTACTCCTTCCGGCAACACTTTTAACGCCAAAGTTGGGTTTGAGATGCAGTTCAACAGTGCAGGCGGTTTGAACTTCGCCCAGCTACGGGGAAGCGCCTCTTTCATGGATAATCCGGATAAATTAGGTAGTCTGTCTGACAATATTTCCGAACGTATGAAACAAATGGACGCTTCGGATACCAAACAACCGCAAAAATTACCGAAACCTGACCAGAATAAAATTCCCGATACCAAAAATTCAGGTCTCTTGACCGCTTCGATCAATATCGATTATGATGTATCCAATAAAATCTTTTCTGCCGATTTATACGCCTTTTTGAACGCAGGGCTTATTAAGGGTATTGGACCGAATGACCAATTGGGTTTTGCTTCGGCTTATTTTTCGCCTGATACATGGCATATATATATGGGAACACCCTATGATCGCTTAGGTATTAAAGCTCTGAACTTGGCTACACTCAGCAGTTATTTTATGTTGGGAGACGGAATTCCGGCATTACCGCTACCGGATGAACAGGTGCGGAATCTGTTAAGCCAAGATAAACAAGAACAATTGAAACGCAACAATACAAGTGGACTTAAGAATGGGACAGGCATTGCATTCGGAGCAAAATTACAAACCGGTTTCGATGCCACCCTTACACCATTTTACGCACATTTGGCAGTCGGATTGGGTGGAGAATTTACCTTAACTAACATGAACGGGGCGCTATGCAAGGGCTATAACGGTACTCCGGGAATTAACGGCTGGTATGCGGATGCGCAAGCATGGGCTTATGTACAAGCTGGAATCGGGATACAAGCGAAAGTTTTTGGCAGAAACCGAAAATTCAGTATCCTTGACTTGGGAGCGGGAGTACTGTTACAGGGAGCCGGACCTAATCCATTGTATTTTGCCGGATCTGTCGGCGGACAATACAATATACTCGGCGGATTAATCAAAGGAAACTGTACGTTTGACTTTGAAATGGGTGAAAAGTGTATTATCGAAAACAGCTCGCCTTTAGGAGAAGATGTAATCGCCCAATTGTCGCCGGGAGAAAGCGCCAAGGATGTCAGCGTGTTTACCTCCCCGCAAGCGATATTTAACGTTCCGGTAGGTAAAGAGATAAAGATAGAAGATGATGATGGCGCCATGGGAATTTACATGGCCGTACTGGAAGAATTCAAAGTAAAATACAAAGACACCAATCAAGCGGCAAGCGGGGACGGCAAATACAGCGACGATGGTACGGTGTACATGTTAGCGCCGGAAGAACCCTTTGAAAGCCAAAAAGATATGGAAGTTTCCGCCAAAGTTTCTTTTAAGAAAAGAGTAAACAACAATTGGGTATATGTAAACGGAGATGATGGAAAACCTGTATTTGAAACTAAAACAGCCGTTTTCCGGACAGGCGACCGCCCGAAAGAAATACAACCGGAACATGTAAAATACAGCTATCCCGTCAACCGGCAATACAATTATTATACAGACGAATATAATCAAGGATATATCCAGCTTACACAAAACTATTCGTATTTGTTTTCAGATGAAAAACCGGAAGGTTTCGATCAGAAAATACGCTTTAGTGATGGACGGGGAATGATAGCCGAAATACCTTTTACCTATACAACCGCTTCTTCCGGAAACGGTATCCGGATGGAAATTAATTTCTCCATGGATCAAGTTCCAGTCGTTCCGAATAAGATATACAAAATGTCTATTATGAATATACCTGTACAGCCGGACGCTTCTATCAAAAGCAATATCACGTCTGAAACAACCGTCCACAGCGAAGGAGTTGAGATTACGCACCAGCGGGCTACGGAAACCTTGAAGCAACTGAGCGAGAAGGAAATCTATGCCTTGTCGTTTCGAACCAGTAATTATAAAACTTTTGCCGAGAAGATAAAGGCTTTTGATAAAAAGTCGGAAGGATGGCGAGACTTTGTGGAACCATACATACACGATATTAAAACCAATTTGAAAGAACCGGAACTGTTTGACGTATACGAAATAAAAGGGACAGACAATGAAAATAAATTGGTGCAGTTTACGGCATTGGTCAATCAAACGGAATGGTACATCCAATCTTTCTATCCGGAAATGTACCGGACGCAACCGGGTATAACGCCGCCCGTTCAAAAAGTGGATATATTGACGGGAACTCCGGATAAAATATTGACAGAAGATGAAATAAGTATCAATACAAGTTTCGGATTCAATACCCAGGGCGTATTCCGTTATGCTTTACCTTATTGGTGCGCCTACGATTTCTTTGCCGTAAAAGACAATATTGCCCGGAAAGCACGCAATGGACAGATTACACAGCAAGAAACGAATTTATTGAACACGAATCATCCACCGGTTGTTCTCCAAGGCGACTATCCGGTTGCTGTAAATTATGTGTTGCCGGGAAAGAAAATAATTACTTCGACGGCAAATATGGTGATGTATAATCCGGTGAATCCGTAAAATAATAAAATACAAATGGTTATGAAAACGATATCGCAAAAAATAGGAATAGGTCTGATACTTTTGTTGCTTGGAACCGGGAGGATGGTTGGTCAGGATGAAAACAGATTTATTATTCAGGCATATCATTGGAATTTTCCAAATGTACCCAATAATACAATGTTCTTAAATCTAAAAATACAGTGTAACAGCCAATCTTATTCTTTTACTCCACCCTTTGCCAGTGGCACTTTCCACTTTTATTTTAATGATTTTCCGCAAACCTTAACGCTAACTACCACATGCGGTTCTCAAACAGGTAACTATTCACTTGATGGTCGTCTCTCTGCAGACTGTGGCACAGGCAATTTTTTTCAATTAGATTATCAGATTGAAGGACCAGCCCTATTAGAAGAAGTTGTTATGTTAAAAAATGGAAATCCGGTTTTATCTTCTATTGATTGTCCGGATGCAATAATTAGACTGAAAATAAATGATCCATACAGTTACGCTGGTAATGATTATGTCGTTGATTGTAAAAATTCCAACGGGAATTGGTATCAGGTTAGCTCAAGGGGTCATGCCTCAAATGGCTATATCAATATTTCATTTCAAGAAATAAAAGATGCCGGCATTGATCCCTATCAAAAATTTTCATTCAGAACGAGAAGATCTTTTATTGTTTTTCAAGATAATGTTTATTCTACCTCAACATCATCACAAGAATTTCAATATTACCCTCAATTTGAATTCCCTGCAGGAACAAGTTTAATTGTAGAATCACCCAAATGTTATGGAGACAGCACGGTAATAAAAATACCCTATACAGGTACTACAGATTATACGCTTACCATAAAAGGTCCAAATGCATGGGATTGGGGCAGTAATCCCCAGTTATTAGGTTGTCCCAAAGAAACAATCAATGGGATTTCCTATTATTGTCTTTCAAAAAAAATGGACCCCGGAGATTATGTATTGAACATTGAAAACAAAGCGGATGCGAATACAACTCCTTGTCCATTTTCAGATACTATCACTGTTACCTCAGCGCCCCCGTTCATTATAAACAATGTCTCCTATCCGGATAAGTCGGGTAATTATGAAATTCCGTCCGGTGCAGAAAAAGGAAGAGTGACTTTCAATGTTTCGGGAAGTCCCGATCAAGCGATTACCGTTTGGGCAGGAACGGAAAGCTTCAGTAGGACATTAACGGGAAGCAGTGGTTCGGTAACCATCTTATTATCAGCCGGAACATATAGTATTTGGGTAACCAGTTCGTCCTGTACCAGCAATATCATCGAAAATGTAACCCTGAATGCTTCTGCCGCTATTAGTTTTACCGCAACATCCGATTCGGTCAGTTGCAATGAAACCAACCTGTTAAGTGGGAATTGCACTGACGGAAAGATCACTATCAGCGATATTTCGGGAGGTATCGGGAACTATACTTATCAAATAGACAGCGGTTCACCGGTAACTGTGCAAAGCGTTCCTGTTGTTGTTAACGGCCAGTCGGCCGGCGCCCATACAGTTACGGTTAAGGATGGAAGCGGGAGCAGTTCGACAAAATCCGTAACAGTGGCGGCTCCCGACCCGATTACAGTAACTTATGAGGGTGCGGCTCCCACTATGGCTTGTAGTGAAGACGGCAAGGTTACTTTGTCGGCTTCAGGTGGTACATCTCCTTATAAATATGGTATATCAACAACCGACTTAACAGCCTCCAACACATTAACTGGACTATCTAACGGTTCTCACAAAGTATACGTGATAGATGCTAAAGGTTGCACGGTAGAAGTCTCTGTAGAAGTACCCGGTGCGCCTACTTCTCTCTATGTTATTTTTCAAACTCCGACTGCTCCTTCCTGTAACGGTAGCGGAGACGATGGTCAATTTGTATTTAAAATAGGAAATGTGCAAGGCGCTTTATCCGCAGTAGCTGATGTAAACCCTGCTAATGTCACTATTAAAGGTGATACGGTTACGATTACCGGTTTACAAAGCGGATATCACGTTTGTACCATAAAAGATGAAAAAGACGGGAAAACTTGCAGTATGGAAGTCGAATATACTATTCCTTCCGATGAAATTTCCATCAGTGCAGAAACCACCGCCACAAGCGCTGTAGGCGTTTCGGACGGGCAAATTGCGGTGAATGTGACAGGCAGTGACAGCGGCGCTCCTTTCCGTATTGTGCTTTACGACGTAGATGCGAATACAGAAGTAGAAGAAACTACCAATACGGGAAGTTTTACTTTCACCGGTTTAAGCGGGTCTTCCGCTAATGGAGGAAAATTATACCGGATTACAGCTTATAATTCGAAAGGTTGCTCCGCTACAACCGAAGTTCGCGTGAGCGAGCCGGGTTCCGCACAAGCTCTGCAATTATCTACAATAGTCATTCCAACAAGCGCTGTAGGCGTCTCGGACGGACGAATTGCGGTGAGTGTTTCGGGCGGTAGCGGCGCGCCTTTCCGAATAGTGCTTTATGATGTTGATGCGAATACAGAAGTAGAAGAAACTACCAATACGGGAAATTTTACTTTCACCGGTTTAAGCGGATCTACCGTCAATGGTGGAAAACTGTACCGGATTACGGCTTATGATTCGGAAGGAGGATCTGTTACAACTGAGGTTCTCGTGCGTGAGCCGAGTTTCATACAAGGTCTGCAATTATTTATCGTTGTTGATCGGGAAGTTTCCTGTCACGGAAGCAACGATGCCGCCGTCCGGCTTTCCGCTCAGGGCGGTCAGGGTAGTTATCTGTACAGTCGGGATAGCATTACTTGGGATGTTAATACTTATTACGCCGGTTTATCCGCCGGTCGTTACACTTTTTATGCAAAAGATGCATCCGACTCCATTGTATCAGCCACTGTCAATATCAAGGATGCAGCTCAGATGATCCTAATCCGAGACAGCATTTCCCACGTTCTTTGCCAGGGTTCTTCTACCGGAATGATTCGTTTCCGGATTTCGGGAGGAAGTTCACCATATACCTTGTTGCCCGCTCGGGGAAAAATTACCCAATCCATTGTGAAGGGCGATACGCTTATTACTGTCAGTGAATTGCCGGCCGGAATTTATACTTTCTCCGTGAGAGACAGCCGAAACTGTACAGTCGCCGCTCGTCCGGATACCATCACCGAACCGGGGAAATTAAACGTTGTGGTTTCAAACCTTGTGCAACCTACCTGCGGATGGGACAACGGATCGCTGTCAACTCTGGTTGACGGTGGAATCGCACCTTATACTTATATGATTATTGCAACAGATGCCGGTTTCATCCAAACGAAAACTTCCCGCGAGGCAGTTATTTTCGACAATATTCCGGGAGGCTCGTACCGGATAAGTGTTACAGACAGTGTGGGGTGCTTTGCTCAAAGCGCGGTAGTAACGCTCAAAAAGTATATCAGTCCTTCAGTGGATTCCTGTTCGGTTTCCAATCCCACGTGCGCCGGCGGAAACAACGGGCGTATTAAAGTTACTCCTTTGTCTGGCATGAATCCTGTTGTTTCTTTCGAGATATACAATGCCGATTCTACCTACATAAACCGCAACGATTCCGGCGTTTTTATGAATCTTCGCGCCGGCAACTACAGCGTAGTGGTTTACGACAGCATCGGATGCCGGTCGCAACTCCCCTATTCGGTAACGATGCGCGAACCGGAACCCATGTTGGTCGTTATAGATGCAATGGTTCCTCCGGCAAATAAGGGAAGTAACGACGGGAAAATATATTTCAGAATATTGGGAGGAAATCCGGGCCGGCGGACGGCGCGTTTGCTGGATACCGGAATGTCGGCGGTCGATGAAATTTCGGCAGTCAATGGCGCCCCGTTGAGTTTTTCTGTGTACGGAGGAGATTATTATTTGCAGATAACTGATGAAAAAGGCTGTAGCGTTATCAGCGACTTGATACCGGTCAGGGAACCGGATGAAAAGTTACATTTGATCATCAAAGAAGCGAATGATGCGCTTTGTAAATCGCAAACCGGCAGTATCATCGTGGAAGGCGCCGGCGGCTGGGGTGGTTATCGTTACCGGCGTGCCGCCGAAGACCAATACTCTTCCTTGAACCGCTTTGAAAATCTCTATCCGGGAAGTTACGTGATTACGGTGATTGACAGAATGGGAGCTACCGCCAGTGCAACGATTGTTATCAATGAACCACAGGATTTCCTGAACGCCGAAATAGTGAATCAAGTTATCCCAACCTGCGGAAATAACGGTAGGTTGTCCATTCGCTTATCGGGCGGTACGCCTCCTTACCGGTTTTATGAAACGAACGATACTACATTTTGTTCCGGACCCCAGACAATAGAACGGACGGGAATGGGAAGCGGCGCTTATTTATTTCACTTGTTGGACGCCAACGGTTGCCGTTTTGAATTGGAAGCAGAACTTCCCGAAACTAATCTTTTGCATATCACAGGTTTTGACCGTACTTATCCCCGAACGGCCGGAGGTTCGGACGGCTCTATTTCCGCTTCGGTCGAAGGAGGAAATCCACCCTATACCTATCGATGGACTAATCTCGAGAAGCCGGTTGCAGGCTTGCCGGGTAATACTGCAAGAATAAATAATGTTCCGGCAGGTTATTACCTGTTTGAAGTGAGCGATGCAGGAGGATGTTCCGCAAAGGAAACGGTCTATTTGTATGATCCGGACGGTCTTTATTTTACCGTCCGCGAAACAGGCGATGAAAAAGCGCTTCATGCTTCAAACGGTTACGCTATACTGGATGCCAATGTGGATATTGTGACCTATACCATCATCAGTCCTTCGCTGAATACTTTCACTTATTCGGCAAGCAGTCAAAACAATATGTTCCGCGTTAACGGCCGGACTGTTTACCTGCAAAACCTTGAAAGCGGCAAATGGTTTATTTCAGGGACAACCGCTTCGGGAAAACAAGTTATTGGGGAATTTGAAATCAAACCTTTCGTCGATTTTGGTTTTGGACGAACTGTGGTTACCGACGTGTCTGCTCCCGGCGCTTCCGATGGAACCATACGGGTGGAAGTGTATGGCGGCGGAGGTGGAAATACCTTTGTATGGAAAGACAGTTCCGGTACTGCCCTTTATTCGATGAATGACGAATACGGCAGCGTACTGTCCGGTATTCCCGCCGGAAAATATACGGTAGAAGTAACCGACCGCTACGGAAACAAGATTGTACAAACCATTGAAGTGCCCGAACCGGCACAAGCTTTACAGTTAAGCGTAATTGCACAACAGAACCAAAGTTGCAGTGACTCTAAAGATGCCTACGTTGTACTTGAGGCCGGCGGTGGTTGGGGCGATTACCAGTTCCGCCACGAACCGGCTACCGATTACAACAACGCTTCTTCTTTTCCCGGACTGGCGACCGGCAACAATACATTCTACGTAATCGACAAACGCGGAACCATAGCGAGCCTGACGGTACAAATTACCGCTCCAGAACCTGTGCGGAGTGCTATCGCCCAGGTTGATGCCGTCAAGTGCAAAGACGGTTTCGACGGCAGGGTGGTATTCGCTATTACCGGCGGAACGGCGCCTTATTCATTCAAGGAATCCGGCAGAGACTATTGGCAGGCAGGCAATGAAGCCCGGAATCTGCAAAGCGGCATACATACATTTACATTTAAAGACAGTAACGACTGTGAAGGACAGGATGTGGTGACGGTGTATGTTCCGGAACCGGATCCGATTGTGTTTGAGAATGTAACCGTTACACAGACTACCTGTGCCAGAGACAATGGACAAATCAGCGTAACGGTACGGGGCGGAACTCCGCCCTACACTTACCGCTGGGTGGATTTTAACAATCGTGAAATCGGCAATACTCCCACGATTACAGACTTGAAACAGAATGGCGTATATCGTTTGGAGGTAACCGATGCCAACGGCTGTACACAACAAATCGAACAATTGATACAGCCCTCGTCGATACCGCGCATCCTGCAGGTAGAAACAAGCAATGTGCTCTGTTACGGAGAATCGAACGGTACAGCACGGGTTACAGGCGTGGAAGCCGGTCAGCCCTATTCCCCCTATACCATTACCTGGTCGAACGGCAAAACAGGTGATTATGCCGACGGTTTTTCGGAAGGGCAATATTCGGTAACGATTGCTGACGGAAACGGATGCTCCTCAGTCTATTATTTCAATATCGGTCAGCCCGATCCCTTGCAAATCAGTTTCATAGATGTTCGTGAACCACATTGCTATGATTACAAAGATGCTTATATTCATACAGAAACCATGGGCGGCGTAGCTCCTTATACTTATCTCTGGTCTACCGGAGCCACAACGCCTAACTTGGACAGTATTCCCAAAGGCGATTACCGGGTGCGCGTAACCGATGCCAATGGTTGCAGCGATACCCGTCAGGTTACCTTGAACGAGCCGCCTTACCTGTCGGTAGATTTGGGCGAAGATATACAGATATGTCCGGGCAATACGTATACCGTTGACGGTGGCGAATATGCGGCTTACCGCTGGTTTACGGAAACCGGCGACGTTGGTAAAGGACGCTATCTGGGAATAAGCAAAGGAGGACATTATTTCCTTGAAGCTACCACTCCGGACGGCTGTCCGGCTTGGGGCGATATTCGTGTATCCATCGGAAATGATGCACTGATAGCGGATTTACTGCTTGCTTCGGAAGCAGCCGTAGGAGATACGCTGGTCATTTTCGAACTGTCGAACCTGCCGCTTGACAGCATGCGCTGGGAATACGACCGGACTGCCTTCGAGCAATTGACTCCAACGGGTGAACTGGCAGGTTTACCTTACGTGTTGATGTTGCATTGCCTGCAAGAAGGCTTGTACAATGTCGAACTGTACGGTTATTCGGGCGGATGCTATTCTCCGGCGGTCAAACAGGTGGAAGTAATGCCTGCGAGCGAACGGAAACCGGACAACTGGTACACCATCCAACCCATGATCACTTCGCTGAAGCAGTATCCGAATCCGAGCAACGGGCGGTTCACGGTAGAACTGGAACTGAGGGAAAAGGCCGAAGCACGGCTCATCCTCTTTGAAATAGCGTCCGGCGTAAGCCTTGACCAAAAGACAGTGCAAGGCTCGAACCAATACCTTATCGAATACAATCTCTCCCATCTGAATCCCGGGGTTTATGTCTTGATGGTAACGGTGGGTAATGAACGAAAACAAATCAAACTGATTATTCAATAATGAACTGCAAAAATATCATATCTCCTTTTGTTCGGCATGGCGTCCACGCTATGTCGAAGCTAAAAGCAAGCCTCCCGGCTTGCCTGCTGCTGTTGATCTCTTTCACAGTGCAAGCCCAACAAACCTATCCGATTTATGTCAGTCCTTCGTTGACGCTTCCTTACTCGCTGATTCTGTCGGATTACGCGCAACCCGGTTCACAGCGATTGGTAACGACCATCTTAGTCAATGACCTGAACATCAGCAATCTGCCCGTCCGCCTGCATCTCAAAATCGAAAGCATGACGGGTATAGTCATCGAAACCATGCCCAACATCAATACTTTGCCTGTTTATCTGAACGGCGGAGAAGCCCAAATCCTTTTCGGGGACGACATGGCTGATTACTTCAACCTCAACAACCTGTTGTTTATGGGATTCAGCAAGGACGAATACCGCCGCACCGGTCAGTTGCCGGAAGGCTTTTACCGCTTTTCGGTGGAAGTGCATGATTATGCTACCAACCGGTTGATTTCCAACGTGGGGACTACGACAGCCTGGATGGCGCTTGGTAAACCGCCTGTCCTTAAAACCCCGGACGATAAGTCGCAATTGGGACAAATAGCGGGAATGCCGTTTACCTTTAGCTGGGTGCCCTCATCGGTAGGCGTTCCCAACGGCGGACAGCAATATACGTTTGAGTTGTGGGAAATGCGCGTTCCGGGCATTGACCCCAATGTAGTTACAGCTTCCATGCAGGCGATTTACAGTACGACTCAGATGAATACCTCCTTAGTCGTGCAGCCGGCAGAACTGCTGCTCGAACCGGGGATGACCTACGTCTGGCGGGTAACGGTTTCGGACATCAACGAACGAGTTCAATACGATAACAGAGGCCGCAGCGAAGTGCGCACCTTCGTTTACCAATGCGGCTGTGATGCGGTAACCGGACTAAGCGCGTCTTTGGAAGGCGGCAATGCCGTTTTTCGGTGGAATTCGGCAACTGCTCATACGGGTTTCAATGTTGAAACCGAGAATCCGGCGACCGGCTGGTCGAAGAAAGAGCAGGCGTATGATACGCGGCTTACGCTTACCAATCCCGATCCGGGTTCTACCTACCGGGTGCGGGTTCAGGGAATCTGCGGCGGCTACAACACGACGAGTGATTTTTCGACGTGGCAGTCGCTGACAATCCCGGCAAAGAAACCGGCGCAGGAGCCGGACTGTCAGGATTGCGGCTGCCAGACTGCTTCGCAGGAGCCGGCAATCACGAACTTTACGCTGCGGAACGACTTGAAGCCGGGGGATACAATTCAGACCGCTTCGGGCAGTTCGCGGTTTATATTGAAAAGCGTTACGCCGCAGGGAAACGGCGTTTACAGCGGACAGTTTTTGTTTTGGGTCGAGTTGTGGAAACTCAAGATACTGTGCAACTATACGGGTTTGAAGGTGAATACCGGCAATCAGATAGTGGATATGGATTTTGAGAGTGTTTATGATCCGAAATTTTTGGTGGATGTGGATGCGACGAAGGATTATCTGAATCAGTTGGGAGGGGCTGTGGATGTGCTGTGGGATGCAGTAAGCGGGTTGGTTGATAAGTTGTATGAGGATATGAAATCCGGTAATGACATTAATAAATATGTAGATTATTATGTTAATGGCATGACTAATATGTATACCAATCTTGATTTTTCAAAGATTCCTGATTACAAGGATTTATCACCAGAAGAAATCGAGCAGGTTAAACAAGAATGGATAGGGTTTTTTAATAGTGATAAATATAAAGAACAATTTGCTGAAAATTTAAAAGAGGCTAAAGAAACAGAGTTGAGTAAAGAAATAGTTACTCAAAATGTAAGACAGGATCTTGTTGCGGCAGAACAGAAAATCAAACCGAATTTCATAGTTCCCGAAACTCTTTATGCTACTAAAAGTTGTCAATCTTTGATTTCCAAGGTTACCAGTGATGGTGAGTGGACTAATTTAAAAAATATTTTAATAGTCCTTGCAAATGACTATAGTGCCGGTCGAAATGGTGATTATGGAAAATATTCAGAATTTATAAAGAATAATCAAATCCAAGGAAGAGTAAGCCTTCATTATAGAGCGACGTCAAATATGAGCTATTACACTTATTATTGCATTGATAACATGATTATCAGTTGGCTAAATTCCTCAAAGAAAACAATCGATTTAACTAAGCGTACTGTATCAGGGAATAATGATGAAGCATATGTAATTTTTGACGATGTACTGAAAATTACATTTAAAGAAGATAATCATAAGTCGAGAGAAATAGCGGATTATTTCAATGATGCGTTTACTAAATTAAATGATACTCGTCTAATAAATTCTAGTGCATTCGTTGTAAAAGAAGATGATTTAAATGAAAACCAGCGAAAAGCAATTGAATATTTCTTGAATACTCCTGAAGGATACGATTTTGTTAAACAATTTGCAAAGAAAGGCGATGTAGATATGAATGGTAAGCCATTTATTGAAGATGGAACATTCTACAAAGCTCATGGAATTGGATTAATTATTCATAATGGAGGAGACTTAAATACAAGTAGTTTTGACTCTTACCTTAAAGTATCGAAAAATCATTTTATTATAAATTTAGCTACACAAGGATTTGGTTTTGATCCTTATTATGATACCAATCTCCTTTCAGCATTGTTTCATGAATGTTTTATACATGGTGCGCTAAGTATTAAGAAATATGCAGGTGAAAAGATCACTCTTGATGATCATGAATATATGACAGGCGAACTACTAAGAGATTATGAAGGTAAGAAATTTTCCGATATAAAAGGAGAGAAATATGAAATCTGGCCTCTTAAAACTTTTGAAATTCTTAAAGCTTATTTGAAAGGAAGAAATATTCCTGACAGTAAAATACAAGATGTGATACTTAACTTTGTTGGTAGCAATGCAAGAGTAAATGATAAAAACATAATATATGATAAAAGAAAAAATTGATATGAAACGTTGGATAATCACGGGATTAATAGGGCTATTATTATTAATAATAGGATATTTATTCTATATTAATAGAGATTATGGAACTGTAACTCAGACATTTGAGGGGGAGCTAATTGACTTGAATCCTCCCACAATTGAAGAATTATATAGATTCTCGCCGGAAAGTTTAAAGGAAATCAAAAAGTTGGATATAACTTTTCCAGACCTTTGTCCTCCCGGAACAAAAGGATATGATACATTTCCTTCCATTGTTTCTAAATTGATTAATTTAGAAGAACTGTATTGTATGGGAAACGAAATTTCCGATTTATCGCCTATTATGCATTTAATACATCTTCAAAAGATATATTTGAGAGACAATAATGTATCTGATTGGAAAGGTTTTGAAAATTTGACAAATCTGATATATCTGGATATTAGCTACAATGAATTATCAGATTTAGAAGGGATTGAAAAATTAGAAAATCTACAATCTTTAAATTTATTTGGTAATCGTAATTTATCTAACTTAAAAGGGATTGAGACCTTAAGAAATCTTAAGGAACTATCAATTGGACATAATAATTTAGAATCGTTTCCCCCGGAACTATTGCATTTAAAAAACTTGAAGAGCTTATCACTTGAAGGTTTATATTTCGAATCGTTTCCTGATTCATTTTATACGGTAAGTTTGCCAATAGAAAGTCTTTACATAAGAAATATGTATAATTTTGATTATGATTCTAATTTGCCTAAGTTTCATCAATTGAAAAATTTGCGGGAGTTGTATATTGGAGGAAATAATATTGCTAAATTGAATATTGATTTTGAAAAATGTGAAAAATTGGAGTCATTTATTTATGGTTCACATGAGAAAATAGATGTAACAGACATTTTAACCAGAATCTCAAAATCCCCAAAACTTAAATATCTTGGTTTAAGTGATAATAGTATTCAATATTTACCAAAAGATATTGTATTACCGGATAGTTTGGAAGAATTGAATTTATCTTACAATAATATTAAAAAACTCCCTATCAAAATAGCCGAATATACGAATCTTAAAAAAGTGGATTTAAGAAATAATCCTATTGATACAATGGCAATAAAAAAAATAGAGAAAGAAATGGTTAATACGAAATTTTATTATGATAAATAATTTTACGCTGAGTTAAGCAGGAAACTTGAAATAATTATAAACTTAATTTTATGTTCAGAAACAAATTTAATTTTAAGAGTGTGGTTATAATAACAATTTATCTCGCGGGTAGTGCGACAATATTTGCACAGGGAGAAATAGGAGTTATAATCGGAGAAACCACGTGGGCAACCCGCAATGTTGATGCGCCCGGTATTTTTGCCAAAAATTCTGAAGATGCAGGTATGTACTATCAATGGAACAGCAAAGTAGGCTGGACGGTAGCTGGCGTGCCCTCAGACGGTACAAGCGTTTGGAACGGCGATTGGTACGGTGGCAATGTAGCAATAACTACTTGGGAAGCTGCCAATGACCCCTGCCCAATAGGTTGGCGTATACCGACAGCAGCAGAATTGATAAGTCTTGGAGAGGGTATTTGGACTACAAATGGTCGTGAATTTGGTAACGAAACAAATATCATTTTCTTGCCTGCTGCAGGTATGATAAATACTTATCGTACATATATGTCTATGTACCATTACTATTGGAGTAGTAATAGTTATAGTAGTTCTGGTTTAGCTAGCGCTATGAATATTACAAGTAGTACAGTAATGATAGAAGATGACTTTGGCCGTGCTGGCGCTTTTTGTGTCCGTTGTGTAAAAGACGATAGCGATACCGGAATAAATCCAGTTTCAGTGAATACTAAAAATGCTACTGTAATCGGTTATTTTGATATTTTGGGCAGGAAACTGCGAACAGAACCCACAGCAGGGATTTATATTATCCAATATGATAACGGAACGGCAAAGAAAGTTATGAAATAATTAAACAACTGACTAAAAAACAGAAAACATAAAAAAAACAATTTTATTTATGAAAAACAAATTATTTTTACTATTTGTATGTTGTCTAATAGCAATACCGGCTACAGCACAAAAAGTGAAAATCAAAAAAGGTGAAATCCAGATTGATGGTACGCCTGTTGCTAAAATGGAAAAAGTGAAAGGATCGGGTTCCGAGTATATTTTTAGTGATTTGAACGGTACGGCGCTTTTTAACGCCAATTTAGTAACTCAAACTCCGGAAGGAAACCCATTGCCGGAATCGATTCTGGTATTGAAGGCGCCCAATGGGAATGTGAAAGAGTTTGACAAGAGTAAAATTAAAATTTCGTTTTCCCTCAGCATGGAAAAATTAATGTGCGATTTGGTAATGAATTGCGGCGCCAATTTGATTACCACGCAAGGCGTGGATTTGCAAAAAGTGAATGAATATTTTCAAACTTCGGACAGAAGTATTACCGCAGCATTTGATAATAGAGTAAATGGGAGTGTCCAAGAAACAAAAGAGGAAGATGCACAAGCCGCAAAAGATGGATTAAAAATTGATTCAAATGGTGACGTGTGGAAAGGCGCTAATAAAATCGGAAAGGTAACAATGAAGAAGGATGACAAGGAGTCTACATATAAATATGTAATTATAGATAAGGATTTGAATCCTATAGGCGGCGTATACATACCTTATTCCGGTGGCGCTTATAGTCTTCAGAAGCCTGTCGAGAAAGATTATACGGCTTTTACTTTTGACGGACAAAAGTTACCTATGCAAGCTACATTTAATCCTATAAGCTCTTCTGTAGTAGATGATGTGGCTAACCGATTGCTTAAAAAGTTGTATTATTCCGGCTATAAATTCGATGAACTGTCTATAAATGACATGAAAAATATTGCAATTGAAAAAGCTAAGGCAAATTCTAAAAATATTTACGATGTGCAAGGTTATATTATTGACAAAGACGGTAACAAAAACGAAGGCTTGATAACAATCGAATTTCAGTCATTGGATGATTTAATAGGTAAATCGGGAGGTAAAGTTGTCGATCTGACCAATTATGGAGGATCTGCAACCTTGAAATCTGCTGATGGTAAAAGTAAAACCTACAATGCAAAAGACAGAATCACCGTGTTTGCAGGCGATAGAAAGTTTGTAGGATTACCCGGAGCATCAATGCTCGATGGAGCGAAACTATATGAGGTTATTTTCGAGAAAGAGGGGAATATGGTTTTATATTCAGTCAATTACGA
>JGI20166J26741_12097806_pt1 | contig 18658 bp, 17 predicted proteins | sample TergutCu122P5_FD_26741 | JGI IMG/M metagenome (IMG submission 26741)
GGATAAAGACGATCTTGGCGGGAACAGTTACATCGAAATCGTTATGGCGGACTTGCACGATTACCGACAGCAGATAGCGGGACATCCCACGCCGTTTCTTCTGCTGTTCTTCTTTGACCGTAAATGGTACCGGCGCAAGGATTTTTATCCCCTTCTCGTCCTTTTTGACATAGCGCCCGAATTTCGTCTGCCAGGCTTGATAGCCGGCGACTAAACTGGCTTCCGGGTTCTGAAGGTGGATTAATACCGTGTTCCGCGTGCTGTACTTGTAGAACCTTGACATGGTTCGCAGATAAGCCGCGAACTGGTCGCTGGCGAATAGTTCTTTCACACCCTCCGCGAGCCGGTCGGTGATTTCCTTTACTTGGCTCCTTTTCGAGTCGTTGTCGCCCATGAATACCTCCTTGTTGTGTGCTAAAATGCCTGATTTTCAAGGAAAATGAGTTGGGGGCTTGTTATCCTACAGATTGTGTGGTATGATCTCTATTACTTTTGCGGACGGGGAGAATAGAATCGAATGGATAAACAAGACAAACAAAAGCCCTTAAACCCGATACATATCAAGGAACTCTTGCGGTTAATCAATAAAGGCCCGTATTTCCAGCTTCTCTCGATGGCCGTTACCGAATTGGATTACGGCTACTGCAAAGTGATAATAGATTTGGACACAAAACACTTGAACCCCTTTGGATGTTTACACGGCGGCGTGTATTCCTCGATCATAGACACCGCCGCGTACTGGGCCTGCTATTGTGATTTGCCCGAAAATGCCGGATTTATTTCTATAGACCTTAGCATCAACAATCTCGCCATTGCAAGGGACGGACGGCTAATCGCCGAAGGCAGGCGCTTGAAAACAGGGAGAACAATTTGTTTATCTGAAGCCACCGTGACAGACGATAACGGTAAATTATTAGCGCACGGAACATCAAAATCTATAGTAACCGACGGATTGCAGTCAATAAACCAAGCTGTTGCCTCCGCCGGTTACCAAGCGTTACCGCCAAAATTTTTGGCGCAGTAATAAGCCGCCCCTCTTTCGAAAGGCGGCTCGACATTATCAATCGGACTTCGGCTCGGACTCGGCTTTCTGTTTCTTCTTAGCTTTGCGCGCGGATTTTTCCATCTGTTTCTCTTTTAACTCACGAAGCCAGACGCCGACAGGGGCTTTCCACTGCTGGCTGGGGCTCGGAATATTTTTGATAAGGCTGCGCGGGTTAATGCCGAGTTCCTTTGCAATGCTGATTTCCTCGGCATTTAACCGGCATTTTCGCTTTGCCTCAGACCAAAGCTCGTTGCTATATGCCATGACTGTAGCCACCTTCTCCCTTTTCAAAAATAGTATAGCAAACCAAGTTACGGATTACAATCGTGGAGAGCAGGGATTTATTATTTTCCCGCTTTGTTAAACTCCAGTTTAAACTCGACGCGCGGCTTTCCGTCATCGCCAGCACTATCTTCCATAACAATAGTCGCGGCGTATGTCTTGCCATAGTCGTTATCCCTCGACCAATCCGAGTAAATATCCTCGGAAATGAACCCCTTAACGTTTAAGCGCTCAGGCACAACTCGGTCTTTGAAATCGGGACTCCAGTTTGTTTTGGACGTGATGTAGCCTTGTGGCGTAAACACCCCGTTTTCGAGAGCGGCAAGGTTTTTCCCGAATTCACGCCGGTCGATACAGCTTTTAAGCTTCTTATCCGCGATTATGTAGCAGTCGCTAGCGAGATAATAGTCGGCGAGAGCCGCCGCGTGCGTTATGTCGGGCAAAAGCGTGTAATCGCCGGTCGCGTATGTGAAGTCGATATACTGACCGATTCGGTCGAAATAGTAATCCGTGAGACTAATGGCGCACAGCTTAACAATGTCGTCGTCGGTAAGCGTGTTAAGCCGCTCCGCGAGCTGGTTGAGCACAGCGAGCGGGGTCTGCGTCATCATATCCCGTGACAGCATCGGCGCCTTGCCCGAATAGTCCGCGATGATAAACTCGCCGCGCTTGACGCCGATTTTCGCGAGCGCGTCAGCAAACTCCTTCTTGCTTACCGGAAGCGTCAGCCAAATACGGTCGAGGTTATCGCAGTTTTCGAGCTGAACCGCAATATACATCGGGATTCTGCCATCAAGAAACATCGGGCTCCCCCTCTCCTTTGATCCGTGTTATGGTGTTTATTACGCGTAAAACCTTGTCAAATTTCAACCCGAAGGCGACGCAGACATCCATAACCAATTTTGCCTGTAGCGGCGTCAATTTTGACAGACTCGCGTCTGTGGCCCCCACTAACCACCAATCCTCGTCCGCTTCGGGCTGAGGGTCATACAACGATTCGTAGCCGATAGTCTGCTTGCCGTCTTCGTCCTCGACGTCAACAATGCCGAGCTTGTCGAGACAATCAAGGAGTTCCCTGTATTTGGGGTTGACCGGAATTTTATACGTCTCGCCTTTAAGCTCATATGTTTGTGAAATATAAGGTTTCAGAATTGCACCTCCTCGGAAAATAAAAGATTTAAGAAACGGGTTATGTAGATTTTTGAAGAAATCTACATAACCCGTCCAAAAAAATTCAGGCTACCAGCCGGTTTTCGGCAATGAAACCGGCTTTCCGTAGGTTACCGTGGGCCAAAAAGAGGCCCCGACTACCCAGGTTCCTAAATACCGGCCGCCGACATCAGCCTTGTTTGAAAACTGATAACCGCCGGGGAGCGTTTTCAGAACAGTAACCCAGACTTGCGGCTGCTCGACCTGGCAGAATCCGGCCTTGACGTTACCGAAAAACAGTGTTATGCTGGTTACATACTCATCAGAGCGGAGACCGAGCGACGCCGCCGAACAATCGACAACATTATTGCGCGTTGTTGAAAGGTTATCCGCGATAATGCGTGTGTCGCTTTTGTTGGTCGTGACGAGGATTTTGTACTGCAACGCCTGGTTGTAGGTACCTGTGACGATACGGGTGAGCCTGACGGCATCGACGGGAAGCACGTCGCGCCAGAAAAAGTCGGTCAAGGGCATGGTTGACGTGTTACGGACTTCCTTGATATCATATTTGATCGTGTCGCCCGGAATGGCTTCGACGTTTCCGGTCTTGCGGATGAAAACGCCGGTGTTAGCGGAATAATCCAAATATTCCTGCTTGATGATCTGTGTCGCGAACTCGATATCGATATCCAGTACCTTGTCGGAGAGTTTGTACCACGTTGGCGCCTGGACTTCTTTTACCAAATACCTGCCCAACGGCAGCGGCTTTGACTTAGCCCAGCCGTCAGCGCCGGATACGAAGCGATCCACTAAATTGCCGGATTTATAAGCATAGGAATGTGTCATATTAGACCCAAATCCAAAAAGCCCGCAAACATGGGAACGACGCGTTAGTCCGACGCAAATCAATGCGGGAACCATCAAAAAAATCCACAGACCGTTTGCAGGGCAACCATTTAGCAGACGGTTTTTGTTTTTCGCACCTTTGCCTGAACGAGTTCCTTCATATATAATAGAACCATAACGATATGGGAGGGACTCACAATGAAAAAGAATAAGGTGTTTCTGAGCGAAGCCGAATGGCGATGCGTTGTCCGCGCTCTGAACGATTTCCGAAATAAACTGATAGGCGAGGGGCGCGATGGCGAGGCCGACTTTATTAGCGAAATCATACTAAAGGTAATCAACGCTCCCATCAAAAAAGTTAAGGTTAAAGCCGCATAGACACACACCCGCATACATACCAAAAGGCCGCTTGTTCTTTCAAAGAATAAGCGGCCTTTTGGCGTCTCCAGGGCTTCTGCCCTCTACATAGCCGTTTTTAGCGCTCCAGCCAAAGGCGGCTTATTCTATTGGAAGGAGAAATCACCGTATGTCAGGATGTAAAATCACGGCAATTTGTAATCAAAAAGGCGGCGTGACCAAGACAACGACAACGGCAAACCTCGGCGTAGGGCTGGCAATGCAAGGAAAAAGGGTTATGGTTGTCGATATTGACCCCCAGGCTGACCTCACCACGGTTCTGGGCTGGCCGGACAGCGACGCCCTACCCATGACCCTTGCCGACATCATGGAAAGCACGATGAACGACGAGGAATTTGAGTTATTCGGCGCAATTCTGCGGCACGATGAGGGCATCGACCTTATCCCGTCCAGCATTGCGCTGTCGGCTGTGGAAATGAACCTTGTGAACGCCATGAGCCGCGAATTTACCTTACGGAACTACCTCAGCCTGATTAAACAAAATTACGACCACATTATCATTGACTGCCCGCCGTCGCTGTCCATGCTGACGATCAACGCGATGGCGGCGGCAAACAGCGTAATCGTACCGGTTCAGGCGCAGTACCTTCCGGCAAAAGGCATGACACAGCTAATGAGAACCATCGGCAGGGTAAAAAAACAAATTAATCCCAGCCTAAAAGTGGACGGCGTTTTGCTGACGCTGGTCGATATGCGGACAAACCTTGCGCGGACGACGGCTGAAACCTTGCGTCAGCAGTACGGGAGTATGTTGAAAATCTTCAAGACACACATTCCTGTCGCAGTCAAAGCCGCCGAGATAAGCGCGGCGGGACAGAGCATCTACGCCTACGACAAGGGAAGCAAGGTTGCCCAGGCTTATGCCGAATTTACGGAGGAGGTGCTGGCCGATGAAGCGAGAGCTAAATCTAAACCTTCCCTCAGCAGATGACCTGTTTACAACACAGGAGGAACGCGACGACGCCAAACGTGAGAAAGTGCTGGAAATTCCGCTTGCAGAATTAGACGACTTCCCCGACCACCCTTTTCAGGTAAAAATGGATGAATCCATGAAAGCAATGGCTGACAGCGTGAAAATCCTCGGCATACAGACCCCAGCCATCGTCCGGCTGAAAGAGGACGGTCGGTATGAGCTTGTAAGCGGTCATCGGCGAAAAATGGCGTGCGAATTGGCGGGGCTGGACACCTTGCCCTGCATTGTCCGGCAAATGACCCGTGATGAAGCCATTATCGCGATGGTTGACAGCAACCTTCAGCGAGAAGTAATTCTGCCTAGTGAGAAGGCGAAGTCATATAAGATGAAGTTAGAAGCTCTAAGAAGGCAGGGGCAGCGAACAGACTTAACTTCTCGCCCAGTGGGCGAGAAGTGGAGCGTAGACCAGATAAGTGAAGCAGGAGCGGATAGCAGTAGACAAATTCATAGATTTGTCAGACTGACAGAGCTTATCCCACAAGTGCTAGATATGGTGGATGCCGGAAGAATCGCCATGCGCCCTGCTGTCGAGCTTTCATATCTGCCGCCCGAGCAGCAGGAGATTCTATTAACTACCATAGAAAGCGAGGATTGTACCCCGTCCCATGTACAGGCAGTAAAAATGCGGAAATTTTCTGACGAAGGGAGGTTGAATGACGACGTTATCCTTTCCATCATGCAGGAGGAAAAGCCCAATCAGGTGGAGCAGTTCAAAATACCGAAAGAAAAGATCAGCAGGTTTTTTCCAGAGGGGACGCCCGCCCAAAAGATTGAGGAAACCATCATCAAAGCTCTGGAACTTTGGCGGCAGAGGGAACGCCAGCGCAATGACGCCCGGTAAACACGACCGGCAGGGAGAACATAAGCTAATCAGTAAAATATTCATATTAAGGCGTTGCCGCGCCCCGCCCGTTTTAACGGGCAGTAATCATTTACCCACAATTAAAACGTCAGCAACCAGCCTAATGTGGCTGGATTTTTTGTCTATAGGCAAATCGCCTAAAAACTAGAAGAAATGGAGGGACCACATTTTATGAAACAATCCCTTTTACGCTCCAACACTATGCGGCTTATCTGCGCGCCGCTGATTGCCGTCGCCCTGATATTAACATGTGGATTAACAGTATTCGCCGCCGAAGATACGACGTTGGGGATACAGCAGGTCGCGTCGCAGACGGTCGCCACAGAATCCACGCCGTCAACGCCGGACACGAAAATAGAACTTTATCCCGCCGATGTTCAGACTGTCATTAATGACGAGGCGCGTCAAATCGTAAAGACCTACGTCCTTACGGTGGGACAAAGCCCAAACCAAATCCCGCGCGACGGCTTTGAGCGTGATGGCTGGCGCTACACCCTTACAGATATTACCGAGAAACGGAATAGCAGGACGGACACCCAGAGCCATACAGAAACAGTGGAAATAAACACTGCTACAAAAGACCTTGACGAAATAATCAAGCAATTGGCCCCCACGCTGGATTATCAGTCAGAGGACGGCTACCACGGGATATTGAATCTGGATTTATCCTCGGTGAAATGCGATACGGCGGGATATAAAAAAAGCACTTACACCGTCACGGCTACGCGGGAATATCCGAATCTGTCCACAAATGATTTATCTCTGATACCCAAATCCATCACTGACAACGGCCGGACATTACAATTAGACGATGTATCATGGCAGGCCCAAACCTATGCCACTGTGGATTATGATGAAATCCCGGCGTCTTACCGGGCTGTCGCCAAATATACAGGCACCGCTTCAAAAAGCGTCGTAACCGGCTACGTCACAACAGCGCAATATTCGGGCGAGATCACTAAAATTATAGTCGGCGATACCGTCTACACCGCTTATTTTACGGGAAATGAGATAAATCCCGCGCCCACACCGACGCCGACGCCCGAACCAGCGCCGACACCAACGCCCACCCCAGAGCCAACTGAACCTCCAGCATCGGCGACGCCACAACCTGCCGCGCCGGGTAACAGCTCGTTTTCCCTTGTTCCCGTCCTGATCAGCCTAGCCGTTCTTATCGTTCTTGGTGGAGCAGCGGCAGCGTTATTTTTCCTGCGCCGCAACGTCAGGGTTTACCGGGACGGTTTCAGCGAACTGGCGGCTAAGGACAGGATCAGCGTTAAAAACCCGATCATAGACCTGTCCCCGCTGGACGGTGAGTGTTTCGGCATTGAAATTGATAAGTTCTCGGCTAAATCCTCGAACGGTATAACCGTCGAGATCAGGCATGGTTCGGCGAGCCTGAAGCACCAAATCGCATACGAAGGCAATAGTTACCGGATCAAGGTTGACTTTGGCACGGGAACCATTCAGGCAATTTATTAAAATAAAGAAAGGACTGATGGAATATGAAAAAGACAATCGGCATCATCCTGTCATGCGTTATCTGTATGATACTGACCGTACCTGCCTTTGCGTATAATTATGATTTTTCCACCGGCAGCGACACGTTACCGGGCTTCGGAAAATCCACAAGCAATGATGAGCCGGTATCTCCCGACCCATTGAGCGAGAATATGCGCCGCAACAAAGACGCCGCGTTTCTCCCGCCTCCGTATTTTTATGGGAGCGGCGACATACCGACAGACCTGTCCAGCTTATACCATGAAAACCTTCCGGGAGGTATTATTGGCGGCTCCGGCAGTTATGTCGGCTATTCTGGAAATGGCGGAGCCAGCGCAAATATCAACGGTTTGACAGTCAATGTCAGTTTGCCGGATGTTCCCAGTTTACAGGCGTCCACGTCCACTATTGCGGTAAACACCGAGCCTTTGTACTACGATAACGGGTCAATAGGCACGCTTTACATTGCCCGGACGAACAAAACCATAACCGTCTACGAGGGCGAGGGGTTGGACAACCTGAAAAAAGGCGCGGGGCATTTCAGCGGCACATCCGCGTGGGATGGAAATATTTCGCTCGCGGGCCACAATCGCGGCGGCTCAGCCTATTTCAGTTTTGTCAAAGATATGAAAATAGGTGACAAGGTTTCCTACACAACAAAATACGGCACCCGCGTCTATGAGGTAGTATCCAAAGAGCAAATCGGCGAATACGACTATTCCAAGCTGGCCTGGTCAGCAGAGAATCTCTTGACACTCATAACCTGCGTGGAAAATCGGGCAGAACTCAGGTGGGCGGCCACGCTCAGGGAGGCGCGGTAGCCGGTTTCGCACGTTTGCGGGCTGTGTAGTAGTCTGATAAAATAATAATAGGAAAGATTTTATTATTTTATCGGGGGTGCTGTATATGAAAAAGATTGGCGGCTTTCAATTCATTACCGGCTTTATACTCGGCGCGGTCGTATTCGGCGGCGTCACGGCGTTCGCCGCCGGGATCACGGCGGCAAAATCGACAAGCAAAATCCTTGTAAACGGCGAGGAGATCAGGGCGGAAGCATATTCCATCGAAGGGCGCAACTATCTCCGGCTCCGGGATATAGCGGCGGCAATCAACTTTAGTATTGTTTGGGACGGCTCTAACAATCAGGTGCTGATCGACACCGGCCGAAACTATGATCCAAACGAAACCCTGCCCGCCACAGCGAACCCGCAAACCCAGACCGCCAGCACCAGAGCAGACGGCGCAAATCGCCCAGATTATCGAAAGTGCGGCCTTGATATTTGGCTTGACGGAGATTACGCAGTTTTTGAAAACGAGTGTGAAGCTATCAGGTTAATTAATGATGAGCGAGAAAAAGCCGGATTAACGCCCGTGACAGTCAACCTTGACCTGTGCAAGGTAGCCCGTATTAAAGCCGTTGAAATGGCGGAACTTGGCTCTATTTCGCACCAGTCGCCTGAATACGGCAAGCCGGCTGAAATGGTTAAGGGTTTCGGACTCAATTATAAGGCAGTCGGCGAGAACGTGGCGTATTTAGGTGGCGCTTACGCGAGCGGCGTCGTGAATAACTGGATGCGCTCCGAGGGCCACAAGAGTAATATCTTGATTCCAAAGTATACGGAGGCCGGCATTGGCTTCGCTATACGGGACGGAATCGGCTATTGGAGCCTGTTTCTGGCCTATTGAGCTAAACAAGGCATTTTTATCATCGTAATTGAGTTCGCTGACGCGGACTCTTTTTTATACGAATTCTTAATTATGGAGGTATTCTTTTATGAGATTGCAAACCAACTTCAAAAGGTGGATCGCGTTTCTGTTACTGTTTCTCACGATAGGCGCTCCGGATATGGGCGTCGCTACCGCGTTTGCGGAAACGGGCGGTACGGCGTCATACAGTGAATACGTGACTTTGGTCAGGGCGGGTGAGGAAAGGCTCGGCCCTTACTTTGTAGGCGACGAGGCGGGAGCGGATCAGCACAGGTTCACGTATCCTCTTACCGTTGTCGAGAACGCGGCGGGGACAGCGGGATATTGCATCGAGCCGTTCGTGCGCGGTGTGTCGCCGAACGGTACGCCGCAAACCCTTTCCATCGTGCCGGACAGTCAGCTTGACGCGAAGGACAAGCAACTGCTCGGCATAATGATGGCCGGATACCCGAACAAAACCCACGGTTGGTCGGATGACGACGAGTATATGGCCACGCAGGTCGCCGTGCAGCATTTCGTGTTCCAAAACCCGGATAAATACCCGAACGCAAAGCATGTTACGTTCGATAATGATGATTGGTCGCATTGGGAAAACACTGAGATTATCGAGCTGGCTAAACTCATTTACAACGAGGGCATGGCAAAGCCTTATGATCCGAACGCGGGCGGCGGCTCACAAGTCACCGCGACAGCGGAAAACAGCGGCGTTTTTGCTGATAAAGGTGAAATCCTTGAGATAAACATTACGATTGCGGCAATCTCATCATTTCAGACGGCGAAGCTGACGCTGCCGGACGAAATAAGAAGCATCGTCAAAAGCGGCAAAGGCTCTGTAACCATTGACGGCAAGGCTGCCGGTTTCAAATCCTATATTTTAGGCTCCGGCGACAGTTCTGAGGGCATTGAGATTAAACCCGGCGACCATATTGTCAAGATAACTCTTGATAAACTGTCAGCCGAGGCGTATGTCCCCGCTCCGGGGCAAACATTAACAACCAGCTTTCAGTTTCAGGCCGTTGGTGGGGATATTTTCCGGGCTTACAAAGGCATTAACCTGGACGCGAGCAGCCAGGATTATATCTTTTTAGTGCCCGGTACCGCCTCTCCTGTAACCGGGACGCTTAAATGGACGAAAGCGGAGCTGCCTGAGATACCGGAAATCCCGGACATCCCGGAAGTACCCGGCGGCGGCTTAAAGTTGTTAAAGTACAATAAAAAGACCAATCAGCTTGTGTCCGGCGCGATCTTTGAGATTAGGGGCGTTTCGGCGTCAAACTGGGATTTTCTTGTTCAGCTTCAGGCAAGCCCCGGCGCGGCCAAGCCGCTGCCCGACGGCGGTACGGCGGTTACGGGCGTCGGCTATATCGAACTTAGGGACATCCGCCCCGGCCAGTATCAGGTAACCGAAATCACACCGCCGCCGAACTTCGATTACTGTGATCTGGGCGTCAATTCACAGGTCGTTACGGTCACGGCAGGCGAAGTTTCCGGCCTGTTCCCGCAGGTGCGCTTTGAGAACAACCCATATGCCAGCCTCAGGATCAGAAAAATCGACTCGGTAACGGGAAGCCCGGTGAACGGCGCGATACTTCGTATCCGCAATCCGCTGACAGGTTTCGATGTTGAAATGGCGACGGCAAACGGCGGCGTTATCGAGCTGAACAATCTGCCCCAGGGAAATTATGAGATAACGGAGGTTTTTACTCCGAACAAGTATTTGCTGTCGAACGAAAGAAAGATCGCGGCGCTTCGTTGGGGCGAAACGACGGATGTAACATTTGAGAACCAACCCAAGACGGAGTTGAGGGTTATAAAGGTGGATTCCAAAACCGGCAAGGCTTTGGATGGGGCTATTTTCCGACTGACAAAGCCGGATACCGGCAGCGTTTACGAGAATACGACCTATTTTGATGGTTACGCCGTTTTCTCCAACATTCCTGCCGGTATTTACGTGTTGGAGGAAATCAAGGCGCCCTCTGGCTATATTTTGGACACGAATAAGCGGACGGTCGTGATCGAAAACAACAAAACAAACGAGATTTATATCCCGAATTTCAAAACGCCAGGTCTTATAATCAGAAAGGTAGACGAGGACACGGCCTTGCCGCTTCCGGGCGCGGAGTTCCGCGTCGCCAAAATGAGCGGCCAGATCGTTTTCGAGGGCATAACCGACGAAAACGGCCTACTCTGTTTAGATGGTTTGTCCTCCGAATGGTTTAAAATTACGGAAATTGCCGCGCCGTTTGGCTATCTGACTGCCACGGAAACGAAAGACGTATTTTTGGAGCCGGGTCAGGTATTGGAGGTCAAGTTCGACAACCGCCGCCGCCCCGCGCTGGAGATTTTGAAGGTTGACGAGCAGACAAAAGAGCCGCTGGCAGACGCGGTGTTTCATGTACAAAAAAACGAGGATTCTACCGTGAGTGAGTATATTACCGACGCAAGCGGCAGAATTCTCATAGAAAACCTGGACGAAGCAGTCTACAGCGTCACCGAGATCAAATCGCCGGATGGTTACATCCTCAACCCACAGCATAAAGACATCCAGCTTGAATGGGGCAATGTGAAACAGCTTGTCTTTACCAATATGGCGAAGCCGAAACTCCGGATTTTAAAGATTGACGCCGTAACAGGCGAACCGCTGCCGTTTGCCGAGTTCCGGGTGACAAAAGTTGAGGACAAAACCGTGTCGGAATTTATTACCGACGCTACCGGCGAAATCCTCATAGAAAACCTGGACGAGGCGGTTTATAAAGTTGAGGAGTTTTTACCGCCTGACGGCTATATCAAGTATGACGATGCTAAAGAAATAGCCCTTGAAGGCGGCATGACAAAGACTGTAAAATTTGATAATGTGCGCAAGCCCACGCTGATCGTGACGAAGCTGAACGGTTTAACGAATCAGCCTGTGTCGGGCGCGACGTACAAAATCGAGTATGAAGCACCTAACGGAGGCCTTGTTCCGCTCGGAAGCTATCTGACCGACGCGAACGGGCAGATCGTCATACCGAAAGTCAGCGCGGGCTGGTACGTTGTCACGGAAACTAAGGCCGCGCCTGGTTTTTCTCTGCCGAGTAACCCGGTTACAAGAATATACCTTTCTCCGGGCGAGAACGCCTATTTGTCCGAGGGGCTAAGCACCGGTACAGAACCGGGAACCTACGGCGGCGACTACGCTGTAATGTCAGGCGCTGACTTTACCCCGACCCTGAACGCAAGCGGAGAATTAGTCTACAACTGGCCGCTCAACAGTATCGTTATAAAAAAGACCCATGCGATAACCGGCGAATTGCTGGCGGGCGCGGCATTTGAGCTTTACCGGGCCGATCAGCAGGTGTCGGGCGTACCGGGGACTAACGTGGGCAGGTTTACTACGGACAACTCCGGCGTTATCGTTATTACAGGGTTAGATGCGGGTTTTTATGTTGTGAAGGAAGTCCAGGCCCCGCAAAACTTCCTGCTTTCCGAGAACAGTATGCAGAATGGTTTCCTGAAAGCGGACGGCACGACGGTTTTGGAGTTCACCTTCGCGAATTATCCCTACGGCTCGATCTTGGTGACAAAGGTAGACGCGATTACCGGGAAGCCCCTTGCCAATGCCCGATTCCGCGTGACTGACGCCAGCGGCGCGGTCGCAGGCAATACAAATGGCGAATTTGTCACCAATGAAAACGGTGAGTTTATCGTGCCTAACCTCAAACCCGGCGCTTACGTCATCACCGAAACCAACGCACCAGAGTATTATACCATCGACTCCACGCCCCAGACAGTAAATGTCGGTACAGATGGAAAAGTGTACAAGACGAGCTTTAAGAATCAACCCGCCGGGGAAATCGTGATCCGCAAATTAGACTATGTGACAAAAGAACCGCTTGCCGGCGCGGAATTTAAGGTAACGGCTTCGGACGGCTCCGTTGTTGGCACAAGCAACGGCATCTTCAAGACGGACGCCACAGGTACGATAAAAATACGGGGCTTGTCTAAAGGAACCTACGTTATCGAAGAAACCGCCGCGCCGACCGGGTACGTTTTGGAGAATCAAACCCAAACTGTCGCGGTTGACTACGGCAAGACTTCCAGTCTGCCAGCCCGCATTAAGCCCTTCGGCTTTCATCTCCCGGCGCTCAAAATCATATAAGGTATCAATATTGTGCCTCGTTTCGTTTGTCAATCCGAGTGTATAGAACAGTGCTGCATGATATGGATCGTTTTGGGTTTGGGCGCGGTTGACTGAATTCACAAAGAAAGTTCGGTGGGCGGCGTTAACAAACTTTATTTTCATAGCGTTGTTCTCATCTCCTTTCAAATTTTAACCAGCGTGTCGCAGTCCCACGCTGACTGCCAGGGCCATGTCAACCTTGCACATGGCCTCGGCGTCCAGCGTTCCGATGAAATCCTTCAGGCGCGACTTATCAATCGTTCTGATTTGCTCCAGTAAGACAAGTGAATCACACACAAGACCCTGCTGCGCTTTAATCAGGCAATGTGTGGGTAATTTGGCTTTGCTTTCAACCCTGCTGGTGATAATTGCCGCGATAACAGTATTGCTGTATCTATTGCCGGTGTCGTTCTGTATTACGAGAATCGGGCGGCAGCCGTTTTGCTCCGAACCGACGCCAACAGTCAAATCGGCATAAAACATATCGCCCCGCCTGATCGTGTTTTCCATGAAGAAAATCCCCCCATTCTTGTATAGGTTTCCTCCTGTCCGAGTAGTTTTGCTGGCACTCAGACAGGGGCGGGGGGCTTCGGCAACGCGGTTCGTCCACGCCAAAGATGCTATGGACGAAATTGGAAACAAAAAAGCCCGGTTGAATGTAACTCAACCGGGTCTTGGAATAATTTAGAAATAGATTAAAAACACGAAAGGACACTACAGCGGCCGCTAAAGCGGCTATACCTTGCGTAGGTACCGAAAGATATACATAAATTGACAGCCATACCCAAACCAGATAGTCGTGCCGTGTATTTTTGTCCAGACGCCGCCCTCCTTGACAGTCAGGCGGCTATTAGAAAGGCCACCTTTTCAAAAGACAGAAAAGATGACCTAATAAAAGAAAAAGATTGGTAACCCGGCTGCCGTGGCTTATTTCAAGCTTTAGGTCCGTGGCTTTGCGTACTCACGTTTTCGTGTAGCTTGCCTTTTTCAGTCTCTTATTATTAAATTGATTGTGAATATCTTAAAGAAACAGTAGCATGTGACTAACGCTTTAAAACAATTTGATAAAAACTATGTTTTTATCTGTTTTCAGGGTTTGCATCCATCCTTTTCTGCCTGGAGTTGATATATTTACCACTCTTAACCCTCGCGTCAGCGGGTTTTTCAGCGTCGGCGGGTATCATCCAAGCATTGGCGAAACGCCGTACCCCTCCAATTCGCCCACTCAAACAAAGCAATTGCGCCCAACGTAGCTTACAGCCCCATTTTACCGCCGCTTCTTTTACTGTCATATATTCCATTGGAAACACTCCCCACATAATAACTGATTATTCGCTCTATTATGATTATATACTATTTTACGCATTTTGTCAAGGAATTTTGTGTCTACAAATAGAGGTAGAAAAGGTTATTCTTAGGTGAGTTTTGAACTAACTTTATCAGGTACTGATCATTAGCTTCAATCATATCAACATTTTTTATTGAGAAACATTGTTCGAAGCTAGACATTGAATAGGCCATCAAATGAACGCCATTGAACTCGCCGACGTCAGCGTTATCCCAAGCGCTGTCGTTGCAGTATGCCCAACAAACAGGGGCTCTTCGTGCTGTTCTAACATTCCGAAACCCGACCGTCGCATTCTTTCACAGTGCCTGTTATCTATGGCTGGATGTTTCAATGCCGAAGCGCTTGCGGGTTTATCCGTTGCTTCACGCTGGCCCACCTTTATCTTTGAGCGTCTGGTCTATTTTATTATTGTGCTGTTGAGAAATTTTTACTGACCGGATAGAGCCAATTTGGCATATTTTTGTTTGAGCGCGTTCAGCAAAAAATATTAGAAGAATCGAATAAGGATTACCTTTACATTTAATTAATGATGTGGTATGATTTGTCTGTATTAGCCTTGCGTTTTATATGGAATTTTGCTTTTGGGACCATTTAATATATTTCTGAGGTGATAGATTTGCTTTTAACAGATAAGGTAAAATATTTAATAAGCGAAGCCATTTTTCTGCTTGTCGGCGCGGCAGTATTTTGTTACTTAGCGTTTGAAGGCAAAGATATTAATACGCTTTTATTTCTGTTTGGCTGTATGCTGACGCTGCATTATTTTTCTATAGTGTTGAGACAAGAAAGTATACTCTCAATAGTCATATTAGTCTGTTTATTCTGTGTCTACTTGGCTCTTTTTTTCTCGCACCCTGAGTGGATTTCACTCTTATTGCTTCCATACTTGGTTAATTTCGGCATAATAAAAAAATTTCATCTACTGATCCGAATAATTATTGTCGCGCTCTTGCCCAATATTTTATTCATAGTTCTATTTGCTGGCAACAGGTTACTGAGTTTGAACAGTAGATTAGATTTTTCAAATATATGGTTTGGAGTAGTTGTCTTAGCGGTTAATCCAGCGCTTTCGATTGTTATCAATCTTGTGATGGAAAAACTAGTGTTCGTGAATAATCGTTATCAAGAAACAATAGAAGTGGCTTCAATAAATGAATTACTCGAACGATTCAGAAAAAGAGAACTAATCAAGAAGCAATACATTGTTGAACGCAATATTCGTCTTGAGGAACGAGAACGAATTAGTCTCATCATACATAATGCGGTTGGACACACGATCTCTACCGGGATAATGGCGATGGAAACGACGAAAGCACTATTTTGCGTCGATCCCGACATAGCTATGGGAAAGCTTGATGTGGCAAAAGAATGCGTTAGTAAAGGACTAGACCTTGTCCGTCAAGCCGTCAGGTTAATTGATTATGACTCTGAGACTGTCAACAGTACCGATATAATTTTTGCGTTTGACTCACATATTGAACATTTTTGTTCAGTATCAAACATTGTCGTGACTCATAACCTTCGTGACTCTGCGTGTGAAACAACGATCCCGAGGATACATGGTGAGTTTTTTATAAGCTGCCTTTTAGAGTTGCTTTCGAACATAAGACACGGTAATGCCACGGCTTGCTCGGTCATGTTTTACTTGAATCAATCTATTATTGGGTTGGAGGTATCTGATAATGGTACCACATTTTCGATTCTATCTGAAAAAGATAGGAATGATCGATTGAAAAATGGCTTTGGCCTCAAGAAAATTGAAGAACATGTTATCCGTTTTGGCGGGGATTATAAGCTATCGTTTTCAAGTGGGTTCACGATTCAAATCACAATACCAATAATTAAGGAGTGAGTCAATGTCAGGGAATTTGCGTGTAATCATTGTAGACGATGATGTGACATTAACAGATTGTTTAGAGGTAAGTCTCTCTGTAAAATATGGCATGACCGTTGTTGGGGTGGCCAAGGAAGGGCACGAGGCGCTTGAGATTCTAAAGAAAGTCGATGCCGATATCGCGCTGGTCGATTTGCAGATGGAAGGTATGGACGGTTTTGAGTTATTAAGCGTTATTCGTCGAGAATACCCTTTGATGAAAACACTTGTTTTAACAGTGTTCTATAACGAAAAATTCATCACCGATGCTATAAAAAATGGCGCAAACGGCTATATCCTCAAGGGCAGCAACCTTGAGACAATCAAAGCAGCCATTGAGAACGTAATGGCGGGCAGGGCGCTAATAAGTGATGAGGCGTGGGAACGGCTAGCGGGCTACATAAACGGAAGGTCGGCAAGCAATAAAAAAAGCGTTTTTGATAAACTGACTCCACGTGAGCTTGAAATTTGCTCATTGAAGGCAAAAGGTTACTCAAACAAGCAAATTGTACAGACGATGAGTTTACAGCCTGAATCTGTTAATAATTATATCTCCAGTATATATAAAAAGACTGGTATTCGCGACATGGAAAAAATAGCTGAATTATATATCCAAACCTTTGGGCCATGACTACGTCGTGGCTCTTTAAAGAGACAATAAATCATGTATAAAGGTCACAGGAATCCTATGGCCAAGGTCATAAAATCCTATGACAAGGTCATAAGAATCCTGCGACCCGGATATGTGATTGTCTCGTTTGTTTTGCGAAAGAATATCATGGGTTTTCTGTGACAGAGGTAATATAATTTTCATTACCAAATATGACTAAATCAATGATTGACCAAGTATTCGAAGGGGGTTATAATGCATGGCAGAGAGAGAAACAAACGCAACGCTAGGGAAAGATGGTAGTATGTCTAAGAGAATATCGGCTTTTAACTACGTGATGAAAAATTTGAGGCGCGTAAGTTTGCTCATGGCCACGTTCGGAATGTTTTTGGTCATGATATACAGCATTGGTGTTCTGATAGATTCTAGCGACAAATCGTATAGTGACATCGCTCTAAGCCTGAGCGAGAAATTTCAAGTTATCTGCTTGAATGAGACGACCATAAAACTTTCAGCCTCAAAAGTTGCGGGCGGTCGTGAAGTCACGGTTGATGATCTCAATAACGCTGTCGATGGGATCGTCGATGAGATCAAGGTTTCTGGTTTGAATGACTTTTCGGTTAAGAATGCGGTCAAGTGCGATGTTCTAAGCTTCGGCATTAATACGGTCGTTGGTAAAATGGATATGGGAACGGTGTTTTTGACAGACGCCGGGAACGTACAGGCTTTTCTGGATTACGCTGGCGCTGAATTGGTTAATGATGACTCGACAAAATCGAGAATGCCTCAAGGAGAAGGCGAAATACTGATCGGCGAAACTTTCTCAAAAAACATCGGCAAAGGCGTCGGTGATAAGCTTGTAATAAAGAAAAGCAAGGAATATACAATAGTTGGAATCATCAAGTATGTTAACCAGGAACATTGCTATCTTTCGGTTGGCGTAAAATACAATGATGCTTTTGCTGGAGGCGTTGTATTATTTGCGGGCGGCACAGAGGTTGATAAAAATGAAGCGAAGATTGGGATAGATTATTCAAAGATAAAAGACGACACAGCGTTAAGCCAAGCCGCAAAGAACGGTTTAATTGGTAGTTATTCGGTAGACTATACCACTCGTGAAAAATTGCGGGAGAATTTTCTAAATGTGTTCAACCGCGCGGCCTCCATGATAAAAACAGTGGCGACAGTCATGATTTTTATCGGTTTGATCGTAATCTTTAATCTCTATATGAGAGACAGATACTCGGAGTGGTGTCTACTTAACTCAATCGGTTATTCTGCGGAAAACATTTATTTTCTGATTGTACGTGAACTGCTGATTATTCTGGGCGGTTGCTTAATAATATCAGTAGTCTCGATTCTGGGTTTTTATGCGGTGCTGGTGAAGCCGGTTATTGAATCTCTTTGCTTGGCCCCAGTCCTTTACATACCTGATGGAATCGTTAATTGCGTGTCAATATCGGTAATGTTTTTCGGCATTCTCCAGGTTTCAGTGTTCTACGCTATACAGCAAATAAAGACAGTTGATGCCGTCGATGACGGTTTTATATAGGCCGGGGGGTGCGCGCTATGTTTAAGACCGTAGGCCTAACCGTCATCTATGGCGTCGATAAACTTGACAGATCATATGCTCTGATTAATGTTGATTTATCATTGCCTGAAACTGGGTTTGTAGGCATTATAGGCCCCTCCGGCAGCGGCAAATCAACGCTAATGTATTGTCTGTCGACTCTAAAAGAGCCGACTGGCGGCCAAATCTACTATAAAGATAGGCTGTTGAACGAGTATTCTAGACACGAAAAAGAAAACCTCAGGCGGTCTGAATTCGGGCTGGTTTTCCAGCGGCATTTTCTCATACACTATATGAGCGCTATCGACAATGTCACT
>JGI20166J26741_12098917_pt1 | contig 18658 bp, 10 predicted proteins | sample TergutCu122P5_FD_26741 | JGI IMG/M metagenome (IMG submission 26741)
AGAGAGGCGGTTTCCTGTCTTGGCGCCGCAAATGAAAACTTAGCTTTCTCCTATAGCTTCCGACGGCTGTTTTCTACCCGCAGCTGTCAAGCCCATAAAAATCCGAATCCCGCTTTCTGCCGGAAGACCTGGATTCGGATTTTTAGTGCGAAAAAAGAGACCCCCAAAAACACCGACGAGCCTGATTACATGGAAAATTACAAGTATTCAGCTGATTTCGGAAAAATTATTGTAATTTGCCGAAATGCAATTCATGGCCGAGCCGCAGACCCGGAGCAAGGCGGCGGGCTGGTTCTGCTTATTTTGCCAGTTTCGGAAGTAAGTTGATAACTACCAATTCAGGGGGATTAAAAATACGTGGCGTCCTTGTGGATTCCTGTGACAAACCTCTTGAAACAATCATTGTTGTGTTGTTTTTCTCATAAACGCCGCTTGTATATTTTGGGAACCATCCTTGATTGGGCGCAAACACACCATCAGGCAGGATAAACGGGATTCGCCATTGTCCTCCGTGCGCATGGCCTGATAAGACCAAATCAAAGTCATAGCCGGTATAGCAATCAAACAGTTCCGGCCTGTGAGACAACAAAATAGAATATTGCTCCGCATTGATCAAACCGGCCACTTTAGTAAGTTGGCCATCAAATATCTCTTGCCCAACATCAAGGTCATCGACTCCGCTGATTAAGAGATGCTGACCGTCTACGATCACGTCTTTGCAATCACCTTCCAAGACAGTAACACCGTATGAGCGGAACAGGTTTTTTTGCTCATCTACCCTGCCGCTCCAAAACTCGTGATTTCCCGTAACATAATAGCAGGGATATTTATATGCGATTCCTGATAAAAGTTCAACGACATGACTATCCGGTAGAACATCATCCGCTATATCTCCGGACATGAGTATCAAATCAGGGTTTTGCTGATTTATTTTTTCTATCAATGTCTGTTGCGACTTGCCATATGTACAACCATGTAGATCTGTGAGCAAAACGATTTTGACAGCGCCACTGATTTTGTTATTGTAGACATTGTATTCATTTACGGTCAAGCCGCCATAAAAAGCGAAAATCAGCACTACAAGAATCACTGGCAGAGGAATGAACAGCAATATCTTTTTTTGTTTTATAAGACCATGAATTGTATCACATCCTCACTTTAGCCGATGAAGATATAATCTCCTGTGCAGCAAATAAATACTACCGTTTATCCAAACAGTGCTACAATACGGTACAAAACAATTCTACTCCGTTTCAGTGATTTGTGGAAACCCGATGAGCGAACAGGGTTCCATAGGATGCTCATAGGATGCTCTTTAGAAATTACAGTTCACACGTTATCGGGTTCTCTACGAATACCATTCCCGCTGTGCAACGCGTGAAACATGATTGACCTGTCGCAGAATATCTGTAAATAGCCAATAAAGGGGGTTAACTGACATTTTTTCAATTCGGAATATCGGTAAACAGCTGATTTATAGTAAAAACAGATATTTTCACGGACTATAAGCCCTGTTAATGGAAAATAATAGAAGAAAAATATCGGTATACAGTTAGTTATAAACATTTACAGATAGTTTTCATTCCGGATAACGTGTGAACCGTAACCCTTAATAATTTACCGTACCAGATCCCGCTTAAATAAACAAAATTCCCATAGACGAAGCCAGAGGTTCGTCTATGGGACAAGTGGTGCGGTCGGTGGGACTTGAACCCACACGCCTTTCGGCACACGGCCCTCAACCGTGCGCGTCTGCCAATTCCGCCACGACCGCTTGTGCTTGTCTATTTTCCGTTTGACTGCGTTGTCAGCGTCTTCCGCTTGCTTATGTACCGGGAGTACACCGCGCTGCGCGAAAGCCGCTTTCGCCTTGTCAAACGAAAAATATCCTGCGCCCAAGATGATTCATCAGTGCGCTTGTTTGTCGCGAACAATCCTGCGCCCAAGATGATGCTGCGAAAGCGTTGGTACCGGCGATCGGGGTCGAACCGATACGATGTTGCCACCACCGGATTTTGAGTCCGGCGCGTCTGCCAATTCCGCCACGCCGGCTTCACGGAAACGCTGTTTTCGCGCTTTCATAGGATAGCATAAGGGGCCGCCGCATTGCAAGGAAAATATTTTCAATACTTTACGCAATGATGCGCTTTTTGTGCCTCAAATGTGGTATAAAGGGGATGCGGGTTATATACAAGACAGGCTCTTTTGAATAAACACGAAGGTTTTGGCAATACGCATACTTGCGGGGAAGTAGGTTTATTTGGATCACGATTATGATCTGTATCACCGTTTTCGGGGAGACGGGGACGAGCGGGCGTTTGAAGAGCTCGTCGGCATATATGCCGCGAGACTGACGGGCTATATAAACGGGCTTGTCGGCGACGAAACCGCGGCGTTGGAGTTGGCGACGGATACTTTTGCGGAACTTGCGGCGAGCCGAATGCCTTTCAGGGGAGCGTCATCGTTTGAGACGTATCTGTTTTCCATCGCCAAGCACCTAGCGTTCCGGTATCTCAAAAAGCGCAAAAAGCAAGCGGCATTGCTGGAGAACCTGCCCCTTGAGGATTTTTCGGAGAAACTGATCCAGCATTCGCCGGAGTACGGGTATCTGCGGGAGGAGGACAGAGCGTCCGTGCGGGCCGCGCTCACACATCTGAAGCCGGGCCAGCGGGATGTGCTTCGCCTGCTGTATTTCAAGGGAATGACGTACGCCGAAGCCGCGAAGGAAACCGGAATGACGGAAGGGCAGATACGCGGCCTCGCGCACAGGGCGAAAGGTTCGTTGAAAAAGATACTGGAAAACGAGGGATTTGGGGAACACAACAATAATGGGTGATGACGATTGCAAGAATTTACCGGATTAGATTGGTTTGACTATTTTCATACGTGGGCGCAGTTGGTTTGCTACGCCATAGCCGCCGTACTGGCTGAACGCTGCGCGCGAAAGAACGGCGGAAATCTGATACTGCGGCTACTCGCGGGAGCGTTTCTGTGCTATACGCTGGGAAATATGTTCCAAAACCTGTACACCACGATCTTTGGCGTCTACCCCTATAAGTTCTCTGTGGCCGACCTCTCATGGCTGGGCGTCTACGTCTGCCAGATCGTGATCTGTCTGCATATCATGGGCGAATTCACGCAGGAAGAACGCCGTGTTTTGAGGCGCAGCCGGCTGGCCGCCCTCGCCATCGCGGCCGCGGCGGTCTTTCCCGCGCACGCGTATATGGTCTATCTGTACGGACAGCTGCTGAACAATCTCTGCTACGCCGCCGCGCTGTTCGGGACGGCGTATCTTACCTTGCAGTTGTTGTTTGCCTCGCGTGACGGCGCGCGGCCCGGGATGCGCGGCTATTATGCTGTCACGCTTATCTCCGTTGTGCAAGTGGTCCTGATGTTTCTGACCTCGTGTTTGGATTACCCAGTCTACTATCTTTACTATGTCTTTACAGTTATGCAGTCCTTCATGCCCTTCGTTCTGCTTTGGCAGTTGAATCAGGGAATCCGGCGCGTAAAGGGGGAGAAGGCGGGATGAGCATCACCTTGTTTATCGCGATCGCCGCGCCGCTCATCATCGCCGCGTGGCTGCTGAAAGGGGAGGGCAGAAGCTTCACTGTATTCCTGTTGCTTGGTATGGCCATGTGCCTTCTGGCGTCCTATGTCGGCGGGTTCGTCACGGTCCTATCCGGTTCTGACTCAATGGAAGCCGCGGTCAAGTATATACCGATCGTCGAGGAGATCATGAAAGCCTTGCCCGTACTCTTTTATTTCGCCCTGTTCGCGCCGAAAAAAACCGGGATTTTGCCGGCGGCAATGGCGGTCGGGCTCGGTTTTGCGATCCTTGAAAACGCCGGTTTCATGATCGGCCTGCAGGCGGGGGATTTCCTTTTCGCGCTTCTGCGCGGCTTTTCGGCGGGCGTGATGCATACCGTCTGCGGCGCTGTGCTCGGGTTCGGGCTGTCGCTGGTGTATCGGGAGAGGCTTTTGGCCATCCCCGTGGCGTTCATCACGGTTGCCATCGCCGCCACCATTCACGCCATCTACAACCTGTTCGTGGTCGCCGAAGGCCCATGGGCGATCATCGGGTACGTCCTGCCTTTTGCGGTCGCGGCGGTTTTGGTTGTCCGGTCGTCAGACTTCGCGGAATAACAATTTCGGATTCTGTACAGTTTGCCGCATTGAGTAAATTTATGTTTATGTCATAAATAATATGAAATTTTAGTATTTTATTTGACATAATGATAAAAACGATAAAAAAAATCTTGTAAAAACCGTGAGGTTTTTTCTTTTTGTGTCACTAACTTTGTATAAATAAAACCAAAGGAGAAAGCATTAATTATGGAATTGGATACGCGGGAAATGGCTGCCGAGGCGCTTCGGCGGGCGGCGGCGATCAAGAAAAAACGGCGACGGAGATGGCGCAATACGGCTATCGCGTCGGGCGGGGCGGTGATAGGCGTCATCGCCGTGCTGTCGTATTACCTGCCGACTACGGGATACGTCCTGCCGAAAGCGAAGATTGTTGGGGACGCCGCGGCAGCGGGCGGGGCGGCAGCCGGAGGGTATATCATCGCGGCCATCATCGGTTTTGTGGCCGGAACGGTCGTTGCCCTGATCAGTGTTCGTTTGAGGAAACGCTGATTAGTTCAGCGTTTCAAAAACACTATATTGAACGCAATATGAGAATGAGAGATAGGAGAAGCAGATGAAGAAGAAAAGGGATTTGTTGAAAAGAGGCTCGGTCGTACTCCTCAGCGTGGTCATGCTTCTGGGCGTCGGCAATTTCGGGACGCCTGCCGCGTGGGCGGCGCCGGCCTCAGGGGACAACAGCGCCGCCGCTCCCGCGCAGGGCGGTTTTGTCAGCGATGACAACGGCTACATCAAATACTACGTGAACAACGCGGACGGCAGTTTCTATGTCATGCCATCCACGCAGGCCTTTGACGCAGGCAAACCGGCGTCCTTCACGCTGTTTCGAATAGGCGGGCAGACATACAGATTCGGTGACGCTACCGAAGGCGCGCAGGGGCTGATCCCGCCGCAGAAGAATGCCGACGGCACGACGCAGACTACCTGGTATGTGCAGGATTACGCCATCACGCAGTACCTGAACATCATCCAGGAGGATAACTATGTAGATTCCTACGCTGTCTACGCGGGCTACAGCATCCGGTACGACGGCCCAGATACCGCGAATACAGCGTCTGCGGAGATAGCGGCGCTGCCCGGCGGCAGCCAGGATGTGGCCGGCGGCGGCAGGGTGGACGCGCGCATCGTGCTGGACACGCAGTTCGGCCCGAAAGACGACCAGCCGGTTTTGGCGCAGGGCAGGGACAACCCCATAACAAACGAGACGGAAATCTCCCCCGCGCCGCAGTACTACCAGACCGACGAGACGGTCGCGAACGAGGGGCCGTACGCCTACGGGCAGCTGACCGATTCCCGCTTTGCCTCTCCCGCGGCGCTGACCGTGGCGCGGTTCCAAAACCTTGCTAACGGCGGGTTTGACTATAAGCCCGACGCGAGTACGAGTTTCACTTCGGCCGCCGATCCCGGTATCGCGCTGGACTTTTCGGCGGACCTGACAGGGAAGCAGGGCGATGCGGACGCTGTAACTATCGGCACGATCTACGGTTTTCGCGGGTTGACCAATGCTGCGGCTGCGGACGAGACAGCGCAGGCGGCGGAAGCCACTGTGCCGGAATCCGACGAACAGGCGGCGGAGCCGGCAACGAAAGCGGTTTCGGCAAAGCAGGGAATCACGCCTATGAGCGCAGACAATCCCGGCGTGTTTGATACGGTTTCGGGCGTCATGAACGACGGCGTTGGATTCCCGGATATCCTGTACAGGGGAATTTATTTCGGCACCTATAAACATGCGTTAAAGACGCCGTCTATACCCATAGACGGAGGTAATTATTACGGCAACTATACGCCGTCGTCGTATGAAACCAGAGCAACGCCGATTCTATGGAAACCTATGGGGGAAGAGACGTCCGGTGACGCAGGGGATGGTTATCTTATTTTTAAATCTGTGGACGCGATTGACTCCCTGCCTTTTGATACGGGCGGAAGCGCGATTTATGCCGGTTCCAGCATTCAAAAATACCTGGATGGAACCGCGGCTTCCCCTCCCACGCCGAACACGGAGCCGAATCCCAATCGGTTTACGGACAATTTCCTTCCGGGAGAATTAGGCGCTGTGGCGCCCGTTACGGTGATTACCGGAAATTATGCGAACGTTGCGGGGTATGCCGGTTCCGTCGCCAATCAGCCGTTCTATTTGAGCTATAGCAGCAGCGGCAGCGACGGCTGTACCGCCTCGGACTCCAATAATTATGTGCCGTTTCCGAACAGCTTCGCACCGATATACGTCTATACCTATTCTGTGTATTTGAAAAACGGCCTGGCAAACGGGGATCCGTATCTATGCCAGCTGATGCGCTCGGAGTCGATGGCAGGTCGTGCGGACAGGGCTTTTGAAACTGTAAGCACAACCGGCCTGCGCAGCGTATTTCGCGCCTTTGCGGATCCGACCTACCATTCCGGCATAAGTCCCAATTTCAAATTAAACCCGTCCAACCTCATCGACGCGGCGGCGGTCGGCGGCAGCGGCGATTCCATCTATACCGAAGGGAGCGCCTATAAGCTGACAGTTTTGGGGGCAGGAAACGGCACAGATGTCGGCAGCTTCGGCATATCCGGAGAGCCCACAACGCCTCTGGCTTACGAACCGCAAAACAATTCGCACTCTTTTTCATTCGCTGTCAATGCGCAGCCGAATTACGCCGTTCCGGCCAATCCTGATCCGGGTTCCTATTCCATCAACTATAAAATTGCGGGCAATGTCAATGTCAATGGGGTTCGGTCTATCGTGCAGAGAGGCTCCGATAGCGATATCAGCGACACGACGTTTTCCATTGACTACAGCAATCTTCAGCCGGGCAAGACCTACGACGTTTATGTCTGGCTCCAGCGGAACAGCGCGGACGGCTCCAACGAGGCTACCGCCCCGCAGCATTTCCCGATCACCGTACAGCGGGCGTCCTACGCGATCAACACTTCTTTCTACCACGGCGGCTCTCTTTCGTATACGGACGCCACCCACCCCTCCGGCCCTTATGCATCCGGCGATACCATCACGCTTTCCGGCGTGACGATCCCGGATCCGTCCGCAAATAAATTCCAGCTCAATGTTTATTTAAATAAAAACGGCGCAAAGGCGAACGTGGAACTGACGGACAACGGCGATGGGACGTATTCTTTTGTCATGCCGCCCAACGACGTCGAAGTACATTTGGATGTGTTCGCAAAAGGCAGCCCGACGATCACGGTGCAGCCAAACCCGAACGGCGGCGTGACCCTGGATCCGCCCGGCGGGACGCCGGGGACGGTGATCCAGGTCACAGCGCAGAATACCGACCCGGATTATTACGTGGCCGGCGCTCAGTTCTTCGCCACGCAGTCCGTGATGAACCAAGCTACCGGCCAGACATCTATACAGGAGACGCCAATCGCCGGCGCGGACATTTCCTTTGTAGCCGGAGGCGTTGGATCATTCAACATACCGATCGATATCGGCAGCAGCAATATTCTGGTCAAAGTCCTGACCGCGCCCTTACCAGTCAACCCGGTCACGCTACCGGCCTCGCTGAACCTCAGTCTGGGTGGGCAAAGCTACACGGTGGCCCTCGCCCCGGACGGCGGCGACAGCGCGTGGGCGAACAGCGGCGGCGTCTGGTCCACCGGCAAATTCAAGCCGGGGCAACAGGCAAGCATTAGAATCACCCCGGCTGAGAGCTTCTGGGGATTTGACGTAACAAGTGTAGCGCTTGGCGGGACGGCTCTGGCTTATACCGAAAACATCTACAATTTCGGCGGACTGTACGCCGACACCGTCACCTTCACGATGCCGGCCTTCACGGGTTTGTCGAACTGGACGGACGGGGATGTGCACATTTCCCTGACGCCGAAAAAGTTCTATCAACCGTACAGCGTGGCCTCGGTGACGCCCGACGCGGGCGCGTTTGCCAATTTCACCTCCTTTGCCGTCACGGGAACGGAACTGGAGCAAATCACGGGGCAGGGGATCAATTTCGCGATGCTGACTACGGCGCAGCAGGCACAGGCGCGGACCGTCACCTTCGGCAGCAACCCGCAGCCCAATCTGAACCAGGTGATTCCAGCGTCCAATGTCGCGCTGCGGTCCGACGGCTCGCTTCTGGTCACGCCGCCGCCGGCCTTGCTCCAGTCGCTTGTGGGCGCGAACGGTACCTTCTATCTGACGCTTGGGAATACCACGCGGACGGTAACGCTTGACATGAACTACCGGCTGCGGTACACCCCCTTCGGCGTATTGGGCGTCGTAGAGAATGGCAGCCATTCGTATGCAGTCGAACTCGGGGACAGCGACGCGGATCTGGCGCAGAGGGCAGGCGGGAACCAGATTGTCCTGAAAATGAAGGGCACGGTGGCCTATGATCAGGGGACCGGCGCTTATTCCTTCAAACAAGGCCAGGCGACGCTGGGCAATATCGTGGTCTACAGCCTTCCGGCGGACGGCGGCCTCACGGTCAGTGCAAGCGGCGGGACTGTCACCATCAGCGGGAAGGAGGGGACGCTTTCGCTGCCGGGATTCAACACAGGGGTCCCCATGCCGGTCAGCTGCACGGTGCAAAAGGGCACGGCTTATCGGGACGACGTCTTCGCGCAGAAATCCGACAAGTTCAAAAACGTCACGATCAGTTGGAACTATACGGCGCCGGGCGCGGCGAAGAAAGGCCTGAAGATCGCCACGATGCTGGGGATGACCGCGCAAGCAAACGACATACGGCTGATGGATTCCTCGGTGGCCTTCGGCGGCACGCTGGATCTCAATCTGCCGGAGAACTTAATGATTTGGAGCACAGCCGGGGACAATTCAATCGTCAACATCGCTATGCAACAACTGCAATATGGGCTGAACAGCAACGGGCTGGCGGTGTTTCAGGGCGTCCGCGCTTCCGGGGATGTACAGCTCCCAAACGACTTCCAGCTGAGCTTTTTGGATTTCAACACCGAAGCGCACGCGAGCGTCGATACCTTCAGCAACAATTATCATTTGGACGGAAATATCAATTTCCATGTGTTCGAGGCGCAGGGCGGCATTACGCTGAAGCCTTCCTGCGGATACCCGATCCCCGATGAGGTCAATCTGTTTATCGCTTCGGATCCCGGCGTCCCCATCATTCCGGCGATCCTGCAACTGCAGGGCGTAGGCGGAGGGGTCAGCGGGATCGCGGATACCATAAACGGCAATTTCGGCTATATCCCGCCGTTCACGCTGAGCACGCAGGGGCGGCTTTCCATCATCGAGCTGATCGACTATGACGGCGGCGGAACCATCGGACCTTCGGAATACTCCGGGCATGGCGCGGTGTCTGTCAGCAAGGGCGCGTTCTCCCTGTCGCTCGGCCAGGGGGACTGGGGCCTGTACAACTACGACGACGGCTCTATTGTCAGCGCCGGAATGCAGGTCGATCTGGTCAGCGGTTTTACGATTATTTCCGGCGGCGGGAATGTGTCTATCGGGTACCGGAGCCAGCACGGCGGGTTCCAGTTCTCCGGCAGCCTCTACGCCACCGTCCAGATACCCCGGTTCAAAGTCATCTTCTGGTATGGGCCGTACACAATCGGCAGCGTGAACTGCGGCCTTGACAATAAAGGGGCAAGAGGAAGCGTCAAGTTGCTCGGGTTGTTCAGCTTTGGCGTCTCCTATAACTGGGGAGACAGCAAGCCCGGCGTCAGTCTGCTCTCGGCGGACACGACGCCGAAGCCGGGCGACAGCCTTGCGACGACGCAGCCGGTATACCGGGACGGCAAATACGTGGGGTCGGTGAGCTTCGGGACGAACCTGAAATTGGTCGAGCAGGGCTCCGCGGAGAAAGTGAAGGCCGGGATATCGCCGCTTGACCTCGCGGCCGGGGACGGCGTGAACCCCACGGTCCAGCAGATCACCATCGGGGCGAATCAGTTTGCCACGACGGATATACCGCGGGCTGATCTGCAGGTGTATTACACTACTGACGGCGGCGCGAAGTGGCAGCCCTACGACCTGTACTTCCCGCGCGCGGCAGCGGCCACCGACGACGATCCGTATACGGACTCCGAGCTGAACGCGGCCTGGGTCAACGCGCTGGACCAGTCAAACGGGAGCGAAACTTCCATCATGCTGAAACTTGACCCGGCCATAAGCACGACGTGGCGGCTGGTAGACACGGCGGGAGGCAGCTTCAATTATGACGTGGTCGAAGCGACGCCCATACCGGAGCTGACCGGCGCGACGCTTTCGGGCGGCACGCTCAACTGGTCGGCGCAGGGGCTTGACCCGACGCAGCCGTACACGCTGGACGTTTCGCTCACCAGAGACGACGGCAGCGCGGCCGGCAGCGGATTGGCGCAGTACCCCGTCGTGCTGAACCAGCCGATACCGGCCGGCAGCATCGTAGGCGGCAAGACTGCGGGCAGCGTCACGCTGGATCCCGCGAACTTCCCGGCGAACCTGCCGTCCGGGGACTATCACGCGGTGGTCTACCTGAACACCTGGAACGGCACTAGCGACCTGCTGGACGCAAACGGACAGCCCATACCTGACGGCAACGGCGGGACACTGCAGCAGACAAACGCCACGGCCGACAGCCTGAAGTACACGGCAGAAACGCTGAACTATGCGAACCCCAAGCAGCCTGCGGACGTGCAGAGCCTTGACGCAACGGCGGCCGGCAACGGCGCGCTGAAGGCGGCGTGGACCGGCGTGGGAAGCGACGTGTACTATCAGATCACAGCTTATGACAGCGGCGGGAATCCGGTCAAGGGCCCGCCCCAAACGGTGACTGACGCGAACGGGAATCCCCAGACGATCACACAGCCGTATATTTATAATGTCACGCCGGAAATGTACGGCGCCGCAAATGCAGCGGGGCCGATCTCCGCGACTCTGACCGGGCTGCCCGCCGGGGCGGACTACCGGCTCGAGATCACGCCGTACCGGTACGCAGACCCGGCCGACACCACTTCCGCGGCGGTGATGGGCGGCCCGACACAAAGCGATCTCGTGAACCTGCCGGTCCCGAACTATCCGAAGGTTTCCGCGACGTTTGAAGGCGCGGTAACCAGTACGGACGGACAAAACAATTTCTCGGTCTACGCGTCGTCGGATTACAAAGTCAATCTGTCCTCCGACCAGAATTGCCACTTCACAATGACCGAAGACGGGAACTTCGTTTACCAGAGCGCGTCTCCGGAAAGCAGCCTCACGCGGGATCTGCCGCTCGGCGTCGGCGCCGCCAGCCGGTATGTCGTCATCCAAGCCGTCAACGCAGCGGGCGACATCGGTTATTTCTATTACAACGCGTATTATGACAATGTGAAGCCCACATTGTTCATCGACACGAAGAATGGATCGATCACGGCGGACGCGAACGGCAAATTCGTTGTTACCGGGTCAACGAAGCCCGGCGCGATGGTTTCGCTGTATCTGGGCGGCCAGGCTCCGGTACAGGCGGGCGCCGACGGCAGTTTCCGGATCACCGGAACTTTGTCTTCTCCTGCGAATATGGGCGTTAGCAGCCTCTCGGCCGCCGGCATCGGAAATAGCGGAGGAGCCATCTCCGCTCTGGCAGCGCCGGGCGCGGGCGCGACCCTGACCGCATTGGCGGATAGCGGCGGAACCCTCGTTACCGTAGGCAGCACCGACGCGGTCGGCAATACCACAACAGCGAATGTGAACGTGCTTGCGGCAGGACAGAAACAGGGCGGCAACGGCGGGAAAGGCGGATCTCATACGCAATCGGCAACTTCAAATTCGGCGGCCAAAACAGGCGACAGCAGCAATGCAGCCCTTTGGCTGGCGCTGCTGGCTGCGTCCGTTCTTGGCTCGCTTTTCGTAAGACTCCTGCGCCGCCGGTTGAAGGGAATTCGGTAGAGATACAGTTCGCATAACAGTAGTGATCCAATTTATATAAATAATAACAGGCGCGCAGCGGGCGAAATCCGGAGAAGGATACGCCCGCCGCTTATCATTTCGTCAAATCAAACGGAAATATTCACCATAAGCATTTAAAGTGTTTACCCGGCTGCAAAAACCGGCCGGATCGGGTATTATGCAGAAAACCAAAGGCTGATGCTTGATACGGAGGCGATATGAGTTTAAAAATCCTGGGGACCGGCCGCGGCCTTCCCGAACAAATCATCGAAAACAAACGGTTTACCGAATTCTTGGATACGTCGGACGAATGGATCGTCGCCCGCACGGGCATCCACGAGCGGCGGATCTGCCGCACGGAAAGCGCGACGGACCTGGCGGTGGCGGCCGCGGAAAAAGCGATGAATGCTGCGGGCGTCGCGCCGGCGGAGCTGGACATGATCCTGTGCTCCACGATCGGCGGCGACTATGTCACCCCGTCGCTGGCGTGCTGCGTCGCCGAGCGGATCGGCGCAACCTGCCCGTCGGTGGACCTGAACGCGGGCTGCGTCGGGTTTCTGTATTCCCTGAACACAGCCGCCGCGTTTTTTGACAGCGGCCGCGCGGAGCGGATCCTGATCATAGGCCTCGAGCGCATGTCGGCCTGGATGGACTGGTCCCGCCGCAGCATCTGTGTGCTCTTCGGCGACGGCGCGGGCGCCTGTGTCGTGGGGAAGGGCGACGCGCTCAAATACCTGCATCTGGGCGTCGAGGGCGACCCGGCGCCGCTGAACCGGCCCCTGTCGATCGGAAACAACCCCTTTACCGACCGGCAGCCCGTCGAGGAAGTCCTGCATATGGACGGGCGCAAGGTCTTTAAGTTCGCGACGCGGGTCCTGGAGGCGGAAATCGCGCGGACCTTTGAGCAGACAGGCCTCACCGCCGAAGATATCGACTGGTTTCTGGTGCATCAGGCCAACGGCCGCATCATCGATCACGTGCAGCATAAGCTCGGGCAGCCGGAAGAAAAATTCCCCAAGAACGTGTGCCGCTACGGCAACACCTCGTCGGCCTCCATCCCGATCCTGATGGACGAGCTGGTTGAAAACGGGGACATGAAGCCCGGGCAAACCCTGTTTCTGGGCGCTTTCGGCGCGGGCTTGACCTACGGGTCCGCCGTGCTGAAATGGACGTAAAAGGAGAACTAAAGATGGATCGCGAAGAACTGAAAAAAATACTGCCGCATCGGGAGCCGATGCTGCTGATCGACGAGGCCATACTGATCGGCGAAGAGGCGTCCGCCTCCTATACGGTCCGCGGGGACGAGTTTTTCCTGCAGGGGCATTTTCCGGGCAACCCCGTCGTGCCAGGCGTGATCCTCTGCGAGATGATGGGGCAGGCGTCCTGCGTGCTAGTCCAGGAAGCTGCCGCCGGTGCGACGCCGTACTTCACGGGAATGAATGACGTCAAATTCAAAAACAAGGTGCTTCCGGGAGACAAGGTTGTGTTCAAAAGCAGCCTAATCAAATCGAGGCCGCCTTTCTATTTCGTGAAAACCCAGGGCTTTGTGAACGACAAACTCTGTGTCAGCGGTGAATTGTCCTTCGCTTTGATCAAATAACTTCAAATACCCGTGTAAAAATATTTCATAAATTTAGCAATTTTTTTGCGCGGGCCGCGCCAAGGCATGATAGAATAAATAAATGCGCTCGCGGAGCCTTTGTTTTTTCGTGTGCGCAAAACAAGAATCGTTAGCATTTGATAGGAACGGATTAAGGAGACAAGAATTATGTTCAAAGGTAAGAAACGAATCGTCGTCACGCTCGCGGCTTTGACGGCTCTGATCGCAATCATGGGCACGGGCTGCATGGGCATGGGAGGAACCGGAACCGGCACTGACGCAGCCTCGGGGGGTGGAACAAACAGCTTGATGTCATTCCTGCCGTTGATCCTCATTATCGCGGTGATGTATTTCCTTCTGATCCGTCCGCAGCAAAAGAAGACCAAGCAGACAAACGAGATGCGCAGCGGCGTGAAACCGGGGGACTGGGTAACGACGATCGGCGGTTTCCGCGGGCGCGTGATCCGTATCCAAGACGACGTGGTCACCATCGCGGTCGGCGCGGACAAGACGAAGCTCGACATCATGCGCTGGGGGATCTCGAAGATCGACGAATCGGCGCCTGCAAAGGCGAGCAAGCCGCAGGTCTTCGTGGAAGACGACGAGGAAGTGGCGGATGAAGAAGCTCCGAAAAAGCCGAAGAAGCTGCAGCAGACAAAAAAGAAAGCGGCGCCCGTTGCCGCGGACGACGCAGACACTGACGCGGAACCGGAAGCGGAAGCCGAGGACGAAGAATAAAAACGAAACGGAATTTGGGAAGAGGCAAGCGGCGGTAATATGAAGAAAAAAGTTTATGCAATTATAACGGCGGTCATCATCGCTTTCATTTGGGTTGTCACGATCGTTGGCGTTGGGCCGGTGGGCCCGATCCAGAAGGACATCAAACTCGGGCTCGATATCTCGGGCGGCGTCTATGTCGTAATGGAAGCCCAGACCAAAGAATCCGGGCAAAGCCTTTCGGATCTGATGGAACAGACAAAGATGGTCATCGAACGGCGCGTCAACGAGATGGGGCTTTCTGAGCCGAATGTGACAGTAGAAGGCAAAAACCGTATCCGTGTGGAACTGCCGGGCGCGCAGAACGCGGAGGCCGCGATCAAGATGATCGGGCAGACGGCGCAGCTGCAGTTCCTGACGGCTGACGGAAAGGTCTTTGTGACGGGCGATCAGGTGACGAGCAGCACTGCCGGCCAGGATACGCAGAAGGGCGGCTATAAGGTTCAGCTTTCCTTCAACACCGCGGGCGGCGACGGCTTTTATCAGGCGACGAAAATAGCGTATGAAGGGGCGATCACGCAGGAGCAGCTCATGCGTGACGCGGCCGGCAATATCCGCACCGACGACGCAGGCCGTCCGATCGACGCGCGCTCCGTCGTCATTATGCTCGACGACCGCATCATTTCGGCGCCGATCCCGCAACAGGACGGCATCAGCGGCGGGAACGTAGAAATCACCGGCAATTTCACGCAGACGGAAGCGATTAACCTCGCGGCGCTGATCCGCGCGGGCTCGCTGCCGGTCGACCTCAAGGAAGTGGAAAGCTCCGCGATCGGCGCGACGATCGGCATCGGCGCGCTGCAGAACTCTATCATCGGCGGCGCTATCGGCTTGATCCTTGTCTTTATTCTCATGTTCTTTATGTACCGGTTCATGGGGCTCGGCGCGAATATCTCGCTGTTCCTCTTCCTGCCGCTTATCCTGTGGATACTCGTCGCTTTGAACGGTGTGCTGACGCTGCCGGGCTTGGCGGGTATCTTCCTGTCTGTAGGCATGGCCGTCGACACGAACGTGCTGATCTTTTCGCGCGTGAAAGACGAGGTGGCCGAAGGAAAATCCCTGAAGGTCTCCTACCGCAACGGGTTCCGGAAAGCGGTGGCAACCGTGCTCGACAGCCAGCTGACCACCCTGTTCGCGGGCATCGTGCTCTATATCTTCGGTACCGGACCGGTCAGGGGCTTTGCGCTTACGCTGATCATCGGCATCATATTCGGGCTGTTTACAGGCTTGTTTATCACGAATGTTTTTGTGAACGCGTTTATGGAGACGCCCGGCATCGTAAACCGCGGCTGGCTCGGCGTTCAGGACGGAAAGCCGGTGAGGCTGGCGCATCTGCCCTGGTTTGTGCCCATCATCAAGAACCGCCGCATCGGCTATATGATCTCGGTCACGGTTATTGTCATCGGGATCGCCGTCGGTTTGTTCCGGGGCTTCAATATGGGCATCGACTTCACGGGCGGCACGATGCTGCAGCTCGATATGGGGCGGCAGGTCACAACCGCGGAGGTCGAAGCGACGCTGGAGAGAGTCGGGGTGACGACTTCCGACATCACCAGCTTCGGGGACAATCACCAAGGTATTGTGATCAAAACGACGCAGGCGCTCACAAGCGCGGACCGCGACCGGATCATGGCAGCGTTCAAGGAAGACTTCGGCATCACGGAACAGGCGCTTCAGACCTTTGAGCAATTCGGACCCTCCATCGGGGTGCTATTGACACAAAACGCGATCAAGTCGATCGCGATCGCGTCGGTGGTCATGCTGATCTATATTGCCGTGCGCTTCAAAATCAAATACGGCATCGCCGCGATCGTCACGACCTTCCATAATGTGGCCGTTCTGGTTGCGATGTACGGGATCTTCCACCTGACCGTCAACAACCCCTTCATCGCGTGCGTCCTTACGCTCGTCGGTTATTCCGTGAACGATATGGTGGTCGTCCTCGACCGCGTGCGGGAGAATATCGGCGGCATGCGAAAGTCGACCCTTTCGGAGATCATCGACACGAGCGTCAACCAGACGCTGGTGCGAAGTATCGTAACCTCGGTTTCCGTCATAGTGGCGATCCTTCCGCTTATTTTCATCGGCGGCGATTCGGTCCGCGAGTTTGCCCTGCCTATTCTGATCGGCGTTGTGACGGGCGTCCTGTCGACAACGTTCATGGCGACGCCGCTCTTCTACGAACTGTCCCACAAGAACTTTTCCGTGGGCCAGGGCAAATATTCCGGCGCAAACAAGAAAAACGATCCCAAGGGACGCGATTACGGCGGCGGAGCGGTTGTATAGAACGGGCCGGCGCGTTTGGACAGGCTGGAGGTCTTTTTAAGCCAACTACTCGATTTCAATCCGAATACGGACATTGGGTTGATCGAGGCTGCCTACAAAAAAGCGGAACAGATGCACGAAGGGCAGCTTCGGAAATCCGGAGAGCCTTATGTCGTGCATCCGATGAATGTGGCGCTGATCCTCGCGGACCTCGGCATGGACGACCGGACGCTCGCGGCGGCGCTGCTGCACGACACGATCGAAGACACGCCTTACAGCCTCGACCAGCTCAGTAAGGATTTCGGAAAAGAAGTCGCCTTTCTGGTGAACGGGGTGACCAAGCTCGGCAGCCTTGTCTTTGAGAGCAAAGAGGAGCGGCAGGCGGAAAACCTGCGCAAGATGTTCCTTGCGATTTCAAAAGATATCCGTGTTCTCATCATCAAGCTGGCCGATCGTCTGCACAATTTGCGGACGATCAATTATATGAGCGAGCGCCAGATTTTGGACAAATGCCGCGAGACGCTTGAGATTTACGCGCCGCTCGCGAGCCGCCTCGGAATGTACCAGCTGAAATTTGAGCTCGAGGATATTGCGCTGCGCTATCTTGAACCCGAGGTATTCGAGAAACTTTCCCAGGCTGTGAAGGAACGCAAGGCCGAGCGGGAGTCCGATATCGAACGCATCATCGCGCGCATTAGGGGCGTCGTGGACGAGTACCAGATCCACTGCGAGATCACGGGGCGCACGAAGCATTATTACAGCATCTATAACAAGATGAAGGAGCAGGACAAGCCTTTTGACGAAATTTTCGATCTGACGGCAATCCGCATCCTTGTGGACACCGTGAAGGACTGCTACGCGGTGCTCGGCATGGTGCATACGCTCTGGCGCCCGATGCCGGGGCGGTTCAAGGACTATATCGCAATGCCGAAACCCAATATGTACCAGTCCCTGCATACGACGCTCATAGGGGACGACGGCGGCCCGTTCGAAGTGCAGATCCGCACCTGGTCGATGCATCACGTCGCCGAATACGGCATCGCGGCGCATTGGAAATACAAAGAGGGCATCGGGCAGGACCAGGAGGAGCTGAAACTCGCCTGGATCCGGCAGACGCTCGAATTCAATCAGGACTCCGAGGACCCGCGCGAATTTATGGAGATGATGCGCACGGACCTTTTCTCGGACCAGGTCTTTGTGTTCACGCCGAAGGGCGACGTGATGGAGCTTCCCGCCGGTTCGACGCCGATCGACTTCGCGTTCAAGATCCATACGGGCATCGGCGAAAAAACGGTCGGCGCGCGCGTGAACGGCAAGATGGTGCCGATCAATTATGTCCTTCAGAACGGCGAAGTCATCGATATTGTGACTTCCAACAGCAGCAAGGGCCCGAGCATGGATTGGCTCACCATCGCAAAGAGCAACCACGCGAAACAGAAGATCCGCCAGTGGCTGAAGAAGCAGGACCGGACGCAAAATGTGGAACGGGGCCGCGAGGCGCTCGAAAAAGCGGTGCGCCGCAAGGGATATGACCCTCAGGAGCTGGTGCGCGTGCAGTGGATTGCGAAGATCGCGAAGAGCATGGGGTACGCAAGCTCGAATGAGCTTTACGCGGCCTTATCCTCCGGCGGCGCGCTCGTCGGCAGAACCATCGCGAAGCTCGCGGAGATCTATCAGGAGGAGTACGACCGCAAAGTCCGGGAAGAAGCGGCGCAGGAGGCAGAGCAGATCACAGGCGCGCGGCGTCACGCGCATCAAACGCGGAAATCCGGTTCCGAGTCACTCATCATCGTTGAGGGGATGAGCGGTATGATGACGCGCCTCGCCAAATGCTGCTCGCCGGTTCCGGGCGACCGGATCGTCGGCTTCATCACCAAGGGGCGCGGCGTCACGGTGCACCGCGACGACTGTCCGAATGTCAGGAGCCTCTCCATGGAGGATATCAGTCGCCTGATCCATGTCGAATGGGACAAATCGCGGAATTCCGGCACTTTCAACGCGGATCTGTCGATCCTCGCGGAGGACCGCAAAGGGCTTTTCTCCGATATTTCGAGGGC
>JGI20166J26741_12100028_pt1 | contig 18652 bp, 14 predicted proteins | sample TergutCu122P5_FD_26741 | JGI IMG/M metagenome (IMG submission 26741)
GGATAAAATCCCTGAAAAGCCAAAAATACCCGCCTCGGAGAGGATCTCCGGGATAAAGAGCTTCGCTCTTCCGGCCGAAACCGGGCAAAGCGCGGTTCGGACCGTCAAGCTCGGGAACCTTCGCTCCGAGGGCGGGACGCGGGGCCGGACCTATACGATAGGCGGCGCGGACTGTATGCCGTTCCACCTCTGGGAGGGAAAGATGACCCACAGGCCGCTCGTGGCCATGGAGGTTTTCGACGTTGTCAGCGAGAAATACCCGGACGTTCTGCGGGAAATCTACGGCGATGTCCTGCGCGACCCCGCCGCTATGGCGAAGCTGTGCGTGGAGAAGTACGGAGCCGACCTTATCAGCGTCAAATTGGACGGCACTCACCCCGAAAGGGGCAACCGGACGGCGGCGCAGTCCGTGGAGCTGGTGAAGGCCGTCCTGGCGGCCGTGGACGTGCCGCTGATCGTCACCGGCACGAACAATTACGAGAAGAACAACGAGGTCATGAAAGCGGTCGCCCAGGCCTGCGACGGCGAAAACCTGCTGTTCAACTGGGTCGAGCAGGACAACTACAGAACCATCGCGGGCGCGGCAATGGCCTACGGCCACTCCGTCGTGGCCCAGGCCCCGATAGACGTGAACATCTCCAAGCAGCTGAATATATTGCTGACGAACATGGGTCTGCCCGCCGACCGGATCGTGATAGACCCCATGACCAGCGCCATCGGCTACGGCGTGGAGTATTCCTACTCCGTCATGGAGAGGATACGCCAGACGGGCCTCGGCGGCGACAACATGCTGTTAAGCCCGATGATAGTCTCCGTCGGCCAGGAATGCGCCAAGATCAAGGAATCCAAGGCCGCGGAGCGCTCGTTCCCCGAATGGGGCGACCTCGCCAGGCGCGCGGCCTACTGGGAGCTGGCCACGGCCGTGACCTTGCTCTACGCCGGGGCGGACATACTGATAATGTACACGCCGGAGGCCGTGGCCGGGCTGAAAAGGACAATAGCCGACCTGATGGACGGCGCGGCGGAAGGGGCGTAGGCATGGGTCCCGAGGTTGACACAAGCAGCAACGCCATATGGGAAAGCTCGGATAATTACGAGGATTGGGAAACAACGCGCCCTTTGCTGTTCAGGGATGATATGCGCGACGCGTTTTTTCGCTGGTTCAGGATAAAACCATCCGATAAAGTGCTCGACGGCGGCTGCGCGACGGGCGTCTTAACCCGCTTTATTGCGAAAGGTCTTGACAGCGGGACAATCACGGGTTTTGACATCAGCCAAAATTACGTGGATTACGGCAACCAAAAAATTCATGCGGAGGGACTGTCGGGCAAAGCAAAAATTGTGAAAGAGGATGGATTTGCGCTTTCTTTTGCAGATGATGCGTTCGACGCGGTGGTCAATCACGCCTATCTCGGCGTATTGTCGGACAATATGGCTGGACTAAGGGAATTGATCCGGGTATGCAGGGTCGGTGGGCATATTTCCACCTCGGTTTCATCTAGAAGTTTCCCGAGTATACATTGGGCGGGCGACAGCCCGTTTGCCGGGGAACCGCGTCTGAACGATTTGATCGGGAAGCAGGAGCGAATCTATCAGAAAATCGCTACGCCGGTCTTTTTTAAGCAAGACGCATATTGGAATGGTATGCGCTTTCCCCGTATGTACGCGAAATGCGGGTTGAAAGGTATAGAGATCCATCCGTACGCTTCGGGTTTCTCGTATAACGACAGCTATTGGACGGACAATTTCAAGAAAAGCAGAATATACTCTGACATCGGGTGCGAAATAGCTATTTTGGAGAAGCAGAGGGTAAATCCGCAATACGCCGAGTATGGGTTCACACAGGAAGAGTTTGACGAGCTGATAGCATTGTACCGCCAAAAGCAGGACTATCTGCTTTCGAGTATGTACGACAACGATTGCTGGGAGTGGGACGCGAAAATGCATTATATTGTGACGGGAACAAAGATGACGGGAGGGGGAATATAGATGGCTTTAAGCGGTTTGCAGATTCAAAAGCTCCTTCCGAAGACCAACTGCAAGGAGTGCGGCTCCAGCACGTGCATGGCCTTCGCCATGAAGCTGGCCGCCAAGAAGGCGACGCTGTCGGAGTGCCCCTACGCCTCCGAGGAGGCGAAGCGGGTCCTGGGCGCGGCCGGCGAGCCGCCCGTGAAGGGCGTGAGGATCGGGAAAGGCGGCGCCGAAAGCCCGCTGGGCGAGGAGACGGTCTTTTACCGGCACGAAAAGACGTTCGTGAACAAGCCGGTTTTGGCCGTGAACCTGGACGACGGCTCCGATATGGGCATCGCGAGGAAAATACGCGATTACAAACTCGTCCGCGTGGGCGAGGAGCTCACCGTCGGCGCGATAGCCGTCACGCAGAAAAGCGGCGCGGACGCCTTCGCGGAGTTTTGCGGGAAGGTCTTTAACGAGACAAAACTGCCGCTGATACTCAGGGCGAAAGACACGGAGGCCATGGACAAGGCCTCCGCGGCGGTCGCCGGCTCCGGGAGCGTCATATCCGGCGTCACGGCGGAGAATGCCGGCGAGGCCAGGAAGTTCGCGGAACGGGACGGGCATGTCCTGGCCGTCACCGCGCCGGACGCGGACGGCATATACGCTTTGACCTCCGAACTCAAGGCGGGCGGCTTCGACGACCTCCTGATCGAATTCCGGACGCACTCCCTGGCGGAGGCGTTCCAGACCAACTCCGTCGCCCGGAAGGCCGCGCTGAAGCAAAACGTCAAGCCTATGGGTTACGCGTCGCTTAAATTCATAGACACGGGGAATGATACGGACGACGCCGTCGCCGCCGTCACGGAGATAGACAAGTTCGGCGGGGTGATCGTCCTGCCGCGCTTTGACCCGGCCCTGCTGGTGACTTTGATGGCCCTCCGGCAGAACATCTACACCGACCCGCAGAAGCCGATACAGGTGGAGCCGAAGCTCTACGCCATAGGCGAGCCGGACAGGAAGTCGCCGGTGTTCGTGACGACGAACTTCTCGCTGACCTACTTCCTCGTCTCCGGCGAGATAGAGAACAGCGGCATAAGCGCGTGGCTGGTGATCCCGGAATGCGAGGGCATGAGCGTGCTGACGTCCTGGGCGGCAGGGAAGTTCTCGGGCGCGACGATAGCGAAGTTCATCAAGGAGATAGACCTGGAGAGCCAGGTGGACACGCGGGAGATAGTGATCCCCGGATACGTGGCGCAGATCTCCGGCGAGCTGGAGGAGAACCTGCCCGGTTTCAGGGCGCTGGTGGGGCCGGGGGAGGCCTCCGACATAGAGGGGTTCATAAAGAACGTGCTTGGGAACAGGAAATAGGAGATTTTTGGGGGAGGGAGGTTTCCATGCGCCATTACGCCCTCGCGGCCGCCATACTTCCCGACGTCGCCGACCCCGCGAATCCTCTGGCGAAAATCCTTTACGCGGCGGCCGCGCTGCTCATCGGCGCCGCGCTGTCCGTTTTGCTCGCCAGGCTGACTAAGAGATTTTTCACGCTCCTGGGCAAGGGGAAAAAGCCGGACGTCAGGCGGCTCAACACGATCGCCAGCGCGGCGTCCGCCGTCGTGCGCTTCCTGATCCTGTTTTTCGCCGTGATACAGGCGCTCTCCTTCCTGGGGTTCCAGTCCGTGATCACCTCGCTCTTCGCGACGGTGGGCCTCGGCACGATCGTGCTGACGATCAGTATGCAGAGCCTTCTTCGCGACATTTCCGTCGGCCTGTTCATGCTGATCGAAAACGAGTTCTCCGTGGGCGACTACGTGACGATCGGCACGCTGAGCGGCCGCGTGGAGAAATTCAACCTCCGCACGACGACGCTCCGCGCGGACACCGGCGAACTGCACTTTCTGCCCAACGGGAACATTTCGGCCGCCACGAATTATTCCAAGGGGAAATTCCAGATCAGCGCCGACATATCCTTTTCCGCCGCGTGCGACCCGTTCAGGACGATAGAACTGCTGCAGGCGGGGGTGGAAAAGGCGTTCCCCGGCGGCCACGCCGCCGTCCACCACACCATGACCTTCAACTCCGATTCCTATACGGTGCGCGCGCTGTGCGACTGTCCGATAGGCCGGAAGGTGGAGACGGAACGGGAGCTTGTGGCCTGCGTCATCAAAACCATGGCGGATGAAAAAATCCCCCTGCCGAACGGCATGGTGCCTGTCGTCGGCGAGGAGCCGATGAAATAATACAGAGGAGGAATAAGTAATGTACGAAGATGATTCGCCGTTCGCCCCGCCGCCTGCCCCGTCCCGGCGCAAGTCCCTGAAAAGGCGCGCGGCCGCCTTAATTTCCCTGGCCTTGTCCTTTTCGATGCTGCCGGCCTTCGCTCCGGCGGCCGTTTCGGCTGAGGACGGCCGGGCCGCGGCCGTTTCGGCGGAGGCCGGCGCCGCCGCGCCCGCGCTGCGCGTCCTGCTGGACGGCGCGCCGGTAAACTCCGACGCCGCCCCGTACATCGACGCCAACAACCGCGCCATGATACCCGTGCGGGTGATCGGCGAAGCCCTCGGCGCGAAAGTGGACTGGGACGAGGCGTCGAAAACCGTCATTATCAGCAAGGCCTCCGGCGGAACGGTCAGCCTCCAGATCGGGGGACGCGTCCTTACCGTCGCGGAAAACGGCGGGGAGATCCTCCTCGAGATGGACACCGCCGCCGTTATAAGCTCCGGCCGGACGTTCGTGCCGGTGCGCTTTATCGCGCAGGCCCTGGGCCTGACCGTCGGCTGGGACGCCGGCGCGCGGACCGTCAGCCTCTCTTCGCAGGCCCCGGCGGCCGCTCCGGATGTGACAAGCCCTTCGGCTATCACGGTCACGGAGGAGAGCGTCACGGTCGACGCCGGCGCGGGATACCCGCTCGGCGGCACGCTGTCGATTCCCAAAGGGGCGCAAGAACCGTATCCGTGCGTCGTGCTCGTATCCGGCTCTGGGCCGAACGACCGCGACGAGACGATCAATTCGGACAAGCCCTTCAAGGACATAGCGGACTATCTCGCCTCGAAGGGGATCGCCGCGCTTCGTTACGATAAGCGCACGAAGACCTACGGCGCGAAGATGATAAAGGAACTGGGAGGCAGCCTGTCGGTCAACGAGGAATACGTCGAGGACGCGGTCGCCGCGTCGAAACTCGCAAAGGCCGACCCGAGGATAGACGCAAGCCGGGTGTTCATCGCCGGCCACAGCGAGGGCGGGATGCTCGCGCCGCGGATAGAGGCCGCCGGCGGGGATTTCGCCGGGATAATAATCATGGCCGGCTCGCCGCGGAACCTGGACGACATAATGTACGATCAGCTTATGGCGCAGGCGGAGCTTTACAAGGGCACGGCGGATTACGACCTCGCGATGGCGCAGATGGCGAAGATCAGACAGGGGTTCGACAGCATCAAGGCGATGACCGACGAAGAGGCGAAAAACACCGACATGAGCACCATCCTGGGGGGCCTCGGGGGCGGGGCCTCGGCGTACTATTTCAAGGAGATGGACGACCGTCCCGCCGCGGGTTATATAGCCAAGATCGACAAGCCGTTTTTGATAATGCAGGGCATGAGCGACATTCAAATCTATCCGGAAGTGGATTTCAAGGCGTACAAGGAGCTGTTCGACGGGCGCGCGAACGCCGTTTTCAAGAGCTACGACGGGCTGACGCACCTGTTCATGACCGCCACGGAGAACGACACCGTCGGGAACCCGAAGGCGTATACCACGCCGGAGCACGTGGACGCGCAGGTTCTGAGGGACATAGCGGACTGGATAAATGCGCGTTAAGGACCAATAGACAATCTTTTTTGGTGAGATAATGCCTGAAATAACCTTTCTCCCCGACAACATAACCGTTTCCCTCGCCGAAGGCGCGCCTCTCCTGGAAGGGGCGCGCCTTGCCGGCGTTTTCGCGGAGACGCCCTGCGGCGGCAAGGGGACCTGCGGCAAATGCGCCGCGCGCGTCTTGAGCGGATCGGTGGACTTTCGTGACGACAGAGGCGCTGCCGCCGGCGGGAACGCAAGCGCCGGCTTTTTCAATGAAACGGGCAATAAAGCGGGTGAAAACTCGGCGGGCCGCACGGTTTTGATCTGCCGGACAAACGTGAAAAACGAGCCCGTGGTCGTTGAACTGCCGAAGGCTTCCGGCGAGGCCGGCAAATTTGACGCGGGTGCGGACGTTTCGCGCTGTCTGCCGGAGAGCCGGGAATCCTTCCTGAAAAGCGTCCGCCTGACCGTCGCCCCGCCGGCGTTTTTGGACGGGCTGTCGGACGCGGACAGGTTTGCGCGGGCATTCCGCGAAACGGTGAACCTCGCGGACGAGAAGTATACGGACGCGACGCGTATGCCCACGGAGCGCGCCGAAGTGCGGCTGCCTGTCGGCGTCCTGGCCGAGCTTCCGGAAAAACTCCGCGCCAAAAACGGCGAGGTCACGGCATATTACTACCTCGACGGCGGCCTGGCGCGCGTGGTCGATATAGACGGCGGCACAGACGCGGACGGCGGCGTTGCCGCGAAAAATCTCGGCGTCGCCGTGGACATCGGCACCACCACCGTGGCCCTCTGGGTCGCGGACATGGACAGCGGCGCGGTCCTGGCCTCCGAAACGGCTTACAACGCGCAGATCGAGTGCGGCCTGGACGTCATCAGCCGCATAAACTACGCCGGGAAATACCGCCGGGAGCTGAAAGACCGCGTCCTCGGCACCATAAACGGCCTTATCGGGAAAGCCCTTACGAGCGCGGCGCACGGTTCCGGGGCGGACGCGGCGCTTTTACACAGCCAAAAAGACGGGGAAAATCCGCAAGTTAAAGCGGAACGGTTCCTAAAGCGCGGCGCGATCCGCTGCGCCTCCCTGGCGGGCAACACCACGATGATCCACCTGCTGCTCGGCCTCGTCCCGGAGTACATTCGCCTGGCCCCCTACACGCCGGCGGTTTTTGAGCTTCCCCTTTGTTCCGCCGGCGAAATCGGCCTTAACATCAACGAAAACGCCCCCGTATATATCGCGCCGGCCGTGGGCAGCTACGTCGGCGGCGATATCACTTCGGGAGCGCTCTGCACCGGCCTTGCCGGCGGCGGGGAGACTGTGCTGTTCATCGACATAGGCACCAACGGCGAGATACTGCTCGGCAACGACGAGTTCATCTTCGGCTGCGCGTGCTCCGCCGGCCCGGCGTTCGAGGGCGGCGGGATAAAATGCGGTATGAGGGCCTCCGCCGGGGCAATCGAGCGGGTAGTCATCGACCCCATGACCGGCGCGCCGGAAATCTTCGTCATAGGCGGTTCCGGAAACGGCGCGAAACCGGCCGGGATCTGCGGCTCCGGCATAATCTCCATAGCGGCGGAGCTTTTCAGGACCGGTTTGATCGACTCCGCCGGGAAATTTACCGACAGGGACTGCGCGTACATCGTCCGCAGCGGGAAAACCGCCGAATACAGGCTCTGCGAGGGCATAAGCGTCGGCGAGCCTGACCTGGACAACTTCATCCGCGCCAAGGGGGCCGTCTTTTCGGCCTGCCGGACGATCATGGACAGCGTCGGCATGTCTTTCGCGGACATAGACCGCGTCGTCATAGCGGGAGGCTTCGGGCGCTTCCTCAACCTGGAGGACGCGCGGACGGTCGGCCTGCTGCCGCGCCTGCCGGACGGAAAGTACGAGTTTCTGGGCAACACTTCGCTCGCCGGCGCGTACCTCGCCCTTGTGTCGGAGGAGCGGCGGGCGAAGGAAAACGAGATCGCCCGGCGCATCACGTATGTGGATCTGAGCGGCGAGGCCGGGTACATGGACAACTACACGGCCGCGCTGTTTTTGCCGCATACGGACATAGAATTGTTTCAGTGAAATTGTTTCAGTGATATATCTCCGCCCACTTCGCGGGCAAAACGCCGAGGTAGGATCGTATCAGCTCGTCGAGGAGCCGCTCGGGGTAGTCGCAGTTGGCGGCGAGCGGGTCCAGCATGATCGCCTGGAGCGCCGGAGCCCGGTCGCAGTTTACCGCCGCGTCCGCGATGAGGTTGTATTCCCTGCCGAGGCTCTCGCATTTCGCGGCGGCGCCGGCGGGCAGCCGCCCGATCTTCTGCGGGTGGAGGCCGAAGGAATCCACAAAACACGGGATCTCGACTATGACCCCGTCGGATATGTTCTCGATATAGCCTCTGTTGATCACGTTGGCCATTTCCAGCGTTTTTTCGCCGGTTATAAGCGCGCGCATGAAATGCGTGGACGTCTCTCCGGATTTATCTATCCCGTCGTAGCCTATCTCGCCGCTGATCAGCCGCGAAACCGTTTTCAGCCTGTCTTCGCGCCAGCTCGCCATGAGCGATATATCGACATTTTTCCATGTGTAGTTCTGCTCCGCCAAAACCCTTTCTTTCAGATAAAACGGAAAGAACTCGCCCACATGCCTGTCCCCGGGCGCGGGATAAAGGCCGAAAACGTCGAACAGCTGCGCGCTTATCGGCTCGCGCCTGTCAAAACCCGTCTCCCCGAGCAGGCCTCTCAGCCGCGGGTACACGTCCTCGCCGTCGATTTCGAGCTGCGTGATCCACGTCAGGTGGTTTACGCCGGCCGCCCTGTACTTCAGCTTTTCCCGGGGCACCCGGTAAACCTCTTCGGCCAGGGCCGCCACCGTGTCCGGCGTGCCGTGGCAAAGGCCGAACGTCTTTATCTTCGTATACTTTTCAATGGCGAGGCACAGCGCGCCCTCCGGGTTGGAGTAGTTTATCGCCCAGGCCTCCGGGGAGACGGCTTCCATCTCCCGCGCGACTTCCACCACCACGGGAATGTTCCTTATCGCCCGGATGATCCCGCCGGGGCCGATCGTGTCGCCCACGGACTGCAGGACGCCGTGCCTTGTGCATATGTCGACGTCCTGTTTCCAGGAGGGGAAACGCCCCGTGACAAACGTGAAGAAAACAAAATCGATGCCGGGGATCGCCTCCCTGAAATCCGTATGCCTCGTGACTTTGAAATCCCTGCCGGCAGATTTTACGAACGCGCGGGCGGCCTCATACGCCGCCTCCAGGGCTTGCGGATCGATATCCACAAGCCGGAATTCGCCGCTTACGATAAAATCTTCGTGCAGAATGTCGCTAAGCAGGTTTAAGGTAAAGCTCGTGCTTCCGGCGCCGATAAAGGCGAAATTCAGACGCGTTTTGCGTATCATGCTCCATCTCTCTCCGTAATCGGTATCAGGCGCGCCGCTTCGCGAATATCGGCCCCGCCCGCGCATAGACTGTAGAGAATGCAAAAAACAGGGATTTTTACTGGAGGCTGGAACCCAGAACCTGGAACCTGGAAAACCCAAAATCTGTTGTATACCGGACTTTTGCTGTTTCCAGGCTCTAGGTTCTGGGTTCCAGACTCCAGAATAAACCCTCGTTTATCCAACGGAGGCGGGCGCCATGCGCCGACGCAAAGCCTTTGGCCGCAGGCCCAGGCGCAAAAGGAAGAAACGCTACGGGCTGAGATTTTTAATGATACTCGCGTTTACGATCCTTATCGCAGCGTTTTTGTTCAGGCAGCTGGACAGGAAGATACTGCCGCCGGCGCTGGCGGCTGCGAACATGAAGGTCAAGACGCAGATGAACATAGCCATCAACAACGCCATGCAGAAGATAATCGAGGAAAAAAACGCGACCGCCGAGGACTTTTTCACGAAGGTGCAGGACGCCACCGGCAAGGTCAGCTCCATATCGGTGAACACCGTCCTCGTCAACGAGGTCTGCAACTCCGCGGCCGTCGCCATATCCCAGGAGCTGAGCACCCTTAGCGGCGACAAGGTCTCCATACCCTTCGGCGCTCTGCTGGGCATCGGCGCGTTCGCGAATACCGGCCCGAACTACAGGTTCACCGTGCTGCCCGTCGGCGAGGCCACGGTGGACTACGTGTCGCAGATCGACACCGCCGGCATAAACCAGACCATGTTCCAGGTGTTCATAACCGTCGACGCCGCCGTGCAGATCGTCAACCCCCTGCAGTACGGGCAGGTCAGTATCTCGCGGAAGATACCGCTGGTCAACGCGGTCATCTCCAACGACGTGCCGGGGACGTATCTGACGGCGACCACGGGGGAGGCAAATAAATAAGGCCGGTTTATGAAGTTTTAATCTGAGATTCGTATTAGAAGCTCAGCCCGCCGCTCTGCGCCGTCATCGTGACGTTCAGCACAGTCGCGCGGTTCGCCCCGGAGCGGTAGAGCGTCACCGACACGCTCTGGCCGGCCTTGGTCTTTTCGATCTCCGCGTTCAGCGCGTCGACGCTCGCGATATCCGCCCCGTTGAACTTGGTTATCAGGTCGCCGCGCCTGAGCCCGGCGTTGTACGCGCCGGTGCCGGCGTAGACGGTCTGCACGAACACGCCGGTGGACGGGAAGCCGTAATAGTCCCTGTACTCGGCGGTGATCGTGACGCCGGAGATGCCCAGGTAGCCCGGCTGGGCCGCCGCCTGGCCCTTATTCTTCATTATGCCGTTCGCGATAGTCTTGACCTGGTTGATCGGCATGCTGTAGCCCATGCCCTCTATGCCGTAGTCGGAGAGCTTCGCGGTATTGATCCCTATGACCTCGGCGTTAAAATCGACCAGCGCGCCGCCGCTGTTTCCGGGGTTAATGGCCGCGTCGGTCTGTATGACGCTGAGGGTCTTGTTGTCGATGGTGATCTGCTTGTTGATCGCGCTGATTATGCCGAAGGTGGCGGACTTACCCTCGCCCGCGGCGTTGCCGATGGCTATGGCGAAATCGCCGACGGATATCTTGTCGGAATCGCCGAATTTCGCGATAGCGTAAGACGTGATCCCGGCCGCTTTGAGGTCGGCTCTGGTCACGCTCAAAACCGCGATGTCCGCGATGGAGTCGCCGCCGACGTAGTGCGCGGCGGCCTGGATGTTGTCGTCCAAAGAGATCGTGGCCTTGACCGCGCCGTCCACCACGTGGTAGTTCGTGATTATGTAGATATTGTCGGCGTCCTCGGAGAAGATGATCCCGGAACCCGCGGCGCTCGCCAGAGAGTTGCCGAACCACGACTGGGAGGCGACGGAGACGCCGATGCTTACCACGCTTTCGGAGGCCGCCTTAACGACGGAGGAGACGGACTGGTTCAGGCTGACCGATCCTGCCAGGGGTATGACGCCGGTGCGGGACGCGTAAAGGCCGCCGTCCGGCGCAAGAGCGGCAGCCGTGGCGCCCGGGCCCGCGGCGAGGACGGGATCCGCGGCGGCGCTTCCGGTGGGCGCGGCCCCCTGATGAAATCCCACGGCAAATACGGAAGCCCCGAGGATGAAGGCTATACATGCGGTCAGCGCGTACTTTTTGAACATAGAGATCAGCTCCTTTTATGTATTTCGATGATCCGATTATACCAGGAGCCGAAAAGGATTTGGTTACGAAAGTGTAAATAATTTGTTAATCCGCTATAGTCGTTTCGTTTGCAATTGAACTTCAAACTTCGCGCGAAACGCCCCTCTTGATACGAATCCAGATTAAAAACCTGTATTCGGGCGGAACCTCATTCGATGACTTTGCCCTCCAACACGTTGCGCACCTCGGCGCAGACCTTGAGGAAATACTCCGGCCCGCCCATCACAACGTCCATCATGTTGCCCCCGTGCCGCATTTTGTCGATGGCCTGACCGGCCGCCTTCAGATCGATGCCGCCGCTCTGCACCTCGACGACGTTCCGCGTGATCCTGACAACGTCGTTTTTGACCTTGACCCTCGGCTGAATCGTCAGATAGGTGTCAAAGCGAATGTAGGGGCCGAACAGGAATCCCCTCTTAAATTGGAATCCGCCCGGGAGCTCCGCTTGCCACTTCTCTTTCATCAGGGTATAAAGCTCCTCCGTGGTCATGGGTTCGCGCAGCTTGTACTTGATCGCGCCTTGCATTGCGGTTGACGAAATGTTCATGGTAGCACTCCTTTTTACTTAATAATTTATTGGCTGACAATGATTATTTGAACAGCGCCGACACTATTTGTTTTTCTATGTCGGCGGTCAAGTCGTCAAACTGGCTCTTGTCGATCTCCAGCACGAGATTGCCCTGGACGTATTCATGGTAAGCGCCCCAGGCGTCGCTGCTTTTTTGCATGAAGTCGGCAAAGGCCTTCGCGTCGTTTTCCGATTGGAACTCCAGCACGTAGAAGCTCTTCATAAATAGATCCGGATGCTCAAACGTAAAGCCGCTGACCGGCGTGGCCGGAGCCCCTTCGAGGGGTTCATAATCGAAATTGCCAAACACGGTATACTTCGCGTCCTCCGCGTTCTTCTGCACCTGAGCCAGCGTCAGGCTGGTCGTCAGAATGGCAACGGGCTGCAGATTGGGTATCTCCGGCGTGTAAAGGGTATAGCCGCCGGGGAGCTCGAACGCGCTGTCCGATATATTCTGATCCAACGCGAGGACGTTAGTGTCCTGGTTGCTGTTGTCAAAGCTGTCGATCGTGCGAATTCCTATCAATGCGTTGCCGTCCGTGAAATACTGCGTCGCGTCCCCGAAAGAGTCGATATATGTGTCATAAGGCAGGTTTTTTCCGCCGAAATCCGCCGTGCCTGAGCTGTCGTAAGTCAAATCGGAGGTGTCATAGATCGCGGATGTTGAATCGAACGGCGCGTCCTGGACCGTGTAACTTTTATCGTCAACATAGAAGGTATATAGTTTGCCGTCGCGGAAGATGTTGATCGTGGACATACCGCTGCTTGTATAATACTGAGCGTACATGCCGTTTTTCATGTAGGCTTCCACGGTAATGTCCACCCCGGCGGTGACGCCGCTGGTCTTGATATGATAGGTATCACCGGAGAGCAATTTTACAAACGGAGCGGCTTTACCGCCGCTTGCCGTTGCTGACGCCGCGGCGGAAGGCTCAGCTTTGTCAGACGGGCTGGGCGCGACGGTTGGGGTTGACGTGGCCGCCGCGGTGTTATTATTGTTCTGTGAATCCGGGGAAAACAGCGCGGCTACCAACTGACTTTCCTTATCGGCGGTAAAACCGGTGTCCTTGTCCCAAATGCTGAACTCCAACACGAATTTGCTCCTGACGTAGTTGCGCCAGGAGCCGCCGTTTTTTTGTGCCGCGTAGTCCGCGTAGGCTTTCGCGTCACTCTCCGAAGCGAACTCCAGTACGTTTACATCCCCGGTCAGGTCGGGATGCTTGAATTCAAATCCGTTGACGGGCTCGGCCGGACCGTTGGGTACCCAGCTTTTACCGTTGTCGGTCCCGTAGCCTGCGGCCAGGGCGTTCACTTTAACCTGATCCAGCGTCAGGTTAGCGGCCGGCGCGCCGGATGTTCCGCTTGCCGGCTGCGGCGAGGTTTCGGAACCTCCCGCGAATTCCACCCTGCAGCCGACGGTGGAAGCGGCGAGGGATAACGTTAAGGTCAGCGCGAGAACGATAGCAAAAGTCTTTCTCATTGTGTGTTTTCTCCAGTAAATTTTTTATGCAATTGCCATGACTCTTTCATCATAAGGCTTGTACAATAATAATATATACGTTATTATGCACGAAGTCAAGAAGTTAATGTACTATATCCGCTATATCTCCAGCGTTGACCCGGCGGACAGGTATCCGATATTTCCGCCCATCGCCTCTTTAAGCCGCAGATAAGCCTCCGGCCCGGTGCAGTGGCAGGTGTAGCAGCGCGCGCCGGTTTTCAGCAGCTCCCGCGCCACGGCGTCCGTGAACCCGGGCGCCGCGCTTTGGCCGCGGCTGCAGAGATGAAAGCCGCCGATAACGGCGTCGGGGAAACGGCCGTGATCCGCCTCGAACTGCCGGACGATGTTGACGATCCCGCGGTGGGAGCACCCGGTTATCAGTATGAATTTTCCGTTTTGCCGGACTGAGAGGTACTGCTCGTGGGCGAAGCCGTCCGGAAGATACCCTTCCGCGGTTTTCCGGAACAGCTCCGCGTTGCCCGGCGGGACCCAATCGTCTCCCCGGACCTCCGAAAACAGCTCCAGCTCGCCGTCGATCCTGAAACGCTCGGGGCAAAACACGAACCGCTCGTCGGGCTGAAGGCCGTTATCCAGCCCGATATACTTCTTCGTCCCTCCGGGCCCGTCCGCGTAATACGGCCCGAAGGCCCCCTCCCGCAGATATATCTTTGCCCGGCCGTTTATTCCAAGGAACGTTTTCAGCCCGCCGCCGTGGTCATAGTGGCCGTGGGACAGGACGGCGGCGTCAACCGCCGCCAGACTGACGCCCATTTTGGCGGCGTTTTCGGCGAACAGCCCGCCGGCCCCCGTATCAAACAGAAGTTTGCGGCCGCGCGTTTCCGCGTACAGGCTAAGCCCGTGCTCGCATCCGAATCCGTCGGAGACCGCCGTGTTTTCGGACAGGACTTTGATAATCATGCGCTGTCCTCCGTAGAAAAAAGGAGCGAACAATGTTTGCCCCTTTTCACGCGTTATATTTATAAAAACCAGCGGCCGACAACAGCAAACCGTTACGGCAGCACATAGACCTTGACCGTCTCGCGCCCGAAAGCCAGGCATTCCGACAGCGTATCCATGTACAGGTCGATCTTCATGCCCTTGATCGCGCCGCCCGTGTCCGCCGCCTCGGCGTAGCCGTAGCCCTCGATGAACAGCTTCGTGCCCATCGGGATGACGTTCGTATCGACCGCCACGAGCCCGCGCCGCGCCTTCTGGCCGGAGGCGGTGACGCCGTAGCCGCGCGAGCCGGGGGCCTTCCCGCATGTGCTCGCCGTATAGGCCGTCGCGCTCATCTCATATTCCTTAACGTACTCGAAATCGGCCGAAGCGTCGTCCTGCGCCGTGCTGACCGAGTTTTCGGGGGCCAGCTTGACGCCGACATTGACGATCTCCTTGACCGGCTCCTTAGTGACCGTGACGGACTTCTGCGCCCGCGAGACTTCCATGCCGCCGGAATACGTCACGACCTCGGTTATCTCGCACTCGCCCGTGACCCCGGCCTGCGCGACCTCGGTGACGCCCACGTCGAGGGAGGGCGCGTCGACGTATTCGCTGTCGAAGGGGATTATCCGGGTGTAGGTGACCGTTTTCTCCGTAAGCGACGAGAGGTTCAGCACGTCCCCTTTCCGGATGTACCTGGCGGGGCTTTCGGCATAGTCGAAGGTCTTGCCGCGTTCTTTCTGCAAAGCCAGGACCAGAGGGCCCATCTGCGTGCCGGCGGAGATTTTGAGCTGTTCCTCGGCCCCGTCCACGATCAGTTTGACGTAGAAGCCTCTGCTGACTACGATCTCCATGCCCTGTACCAGCGGTTCGGCCAGGCCGAAATTGACCGTGTCCCTGTCCTCCAGCGTCACGCCGTTTTCCTTGAGCAGGTCGGCGACGGTATCCGCCACGGTCGTGCACGCCTTGTAGAAATCCCCGTCCTCCAGCGTGACCAGCTTATACGTGGAGGCGGCCGCCGAAAACGGCGAGATGTAAATTGCGGTGAACAAAACCGCGATGAAAATCGCGATCAGACTTTTTCTTCTCATTCCATATCCCCCAAAATTTTTCTGTAGCCCGTCGCCGGGCAATCTCTTCCGGAACGCGGGAACCCCGGCCGCCGGTCCGGCGCGGAAACGTTCGTCGCCGGCGGCGGATGTTTTCAGCATCCGGCATATCCATTGATTTCCTTTATGTTTTTTATCTTAACATATCCGTAACAACTATGCAACAACTTTTTATATTTCTTTTACATTTTTTTAACAACTATTTTCGACAGGGGGAAAACGACTTTATATATTCCGAAAATCCGTGTATAATCCTTGTACGGGAACAGGGTATTCGTCCCCGGCAAATCCGCGTCACCCGAAAGGAAATGCGCATGACCATAATCGCCGGCCTCGGCAATCCTGAAAAGGAATACAAGAACACGCGGCACAACACGGGCTTTGAGGTCGTAAACAAGCTGGCCTGCGACCACGGCGTCCCGATAAACAGGGCGAAGTTCCGCGCTTTCGCCGGAGAGGGCTTTATCGGCGGGAAAAAGGTCCTGCTGCTCAAGCCGCAGACATATATGAACCTCAGCGGCGAGTGCGTCCGCGACGTTCTGGCCTGGTACAGGCTCACGCCGGGGGAGCTCGTCGTGGTATACGACGACTGCGCCCTGCCGGTCGGCGACGTGCGCGTGCGCAAACAGGGCGGCGCCGGCGGGCACAACGGCATGAAGAACATCCTGTATCACCTGGGGACGGACGAATTCGCCCGCGTGCGCGTCGGGATAGGGGAGAAGCCGGAGCGGCTCGTTCTGGCGGACTACGTTCTGAGCCAGTTCCGGAAGGACGAGCTGGACGGCTGGATCGCCGGCGTCACCAAGGCCGCGGAGGCCGTGGAGGACATACTGTCCCAAGGGGCCGATTTCGCGATGAACAAATTCAACAGGAAACTGGGCGCAAACGAATGAGAAGCCAAACAGCCGCCGAACCGGTGAAACAGCCGGCAAAACTGGAAGGAACCGTCGAGACCGTCGTATTTGCCAACGAGGACACGGGGTTTACCGTGTTTTCGGTCATCGGGGACGGCGAGGACATGGACGAGATAACCTGCGTCGGAAACGTAAGCCAGCTCCGGCCCGGCGAACGCCTCGCCCTGACGGGCGCCTACGTGACGAACCCGCGCTACGGCCTCCAGCTTAGCGTCGAAACCTGCGAGCGCATGGTCCCCAATACCGTCCGGGGCATCGAAAAATACCTGGGCTCCGGCGTCCTGAAGGGCGTCGGCGCGCCCACGGCCAGGAAGATCACCGCGCTTTTCGGGGAAAATACCTTTGACATAATGGAACGGGAACCGGAGCGGCTCGCCGAGATAAAGGGCGTCTCCCTGTCGCGCGCCATGTCCATCGGCGCGGCCTTCGCGGAGCAGCAGGGCCTTAGGCGCGTGATGATGTTCCTCCAGGAATACGGCGTGTCCGCGCATTTCGCGGTGAAGATATACAAGCGCTTCGGCGCGGCCGCGGCGGACGTGGTGAAGACCAACCCGTACAAGCTCGCGGAGGAGATATACGGCATAGGCTTCAAGACCGCCGACGGGATCGCCTTCAGGGCCGGCGTGGCGTTCGATTCGCCGTTCCGCGCCAGGGCGGCGCTGAGGCACGTTTTGTACGAGGCGTCGTCCAACGGGCACGTCTTTTTGCCCGAAAGCCTGCTGATGGAGGAGACCGCGGCGCTGACGGGCATCCCGGAGGAGACGCTGGAGACGGTTCTGGCCGGGATGCGGCTCGAGGGCGCGGTCAGCCTGGACAGGCTCGATAACGGCGGCCGGGCCGTGTATCTGCAAATGTTTTATAACGCCGAGAAGTCCGTCGCCAAGAGGCTGACGGCCCTCGCGGAGATCACCCCGTCCAGCATAATCCGGAAAAAAACCGAGGAAATCGAGGCCGAAATAACCGCGGCGGAGGAAAAATCCGGGCTGACGCTGGCGCTGGAGCAGAGGGAGGCCGTGAAGGAGGCCATATACAACGGCGTGCTGGTCATAACCGGCGGCCCCGGCACCGGAAAGACGACCTGCATCAACGCGATCATCGGCATCATGGAAAAGGACGGCCTGAAGGTCGGGCTGACCGCGCCGACGGGCCGGGCGGCCAAGCGCATGTCCGAGGCCACGGGCAAGGACGCCGGGACGATCCACAGGCTGCTGGAAGTCGCGGGCATTTCGGAGGACGCCGGCCGGCAGACATTCCAGCGGGACGAAAACCGCCCCCTGGAGATTGACGCGCTGATAGTGGACGAGAGCTCGATGGTGGACATCCTGCTGATGAACAGCCTGCTCAAGGCCGTCGCGCCCGGCACCCGCCTGATCCTCGTGGGCGACGCGGACCAGCTCCCGTCGGTCGGCCCGGGAAACGTCCTGAAGGACGTCATCGCCAGCGGCTGCGTGAAGGTCGTGCGGCTGACGGAGATCTTCCGCCAGGCCCAGGAGAGCGCCATAGTCATGAACGCGCACAGGATCAACCGCGGGGAGTACCCCGTTTTGAACGGGAAGGACAGCGACTTTTTCTTCATCAAAAGGCTCTCCCGGGAGAGCGTCGTCTCGGCCGTCGTGGAGCTGATAACCCGCCGGATCCCCGGCTATTTTTCCTGCGACCCGCTGACGGACATCCAGGTGCTAACGCCGATGCGCAAGTCCCAGCTGGGCGTGGCCGGCCTGAACCGGACGCTGCAGGAGAGCCTTAACCCGCCGTCCCCGGGCAAGCGCGAGAAGGAGTTCCGCGACGCGGTCTTCCGCGAGGGCGACAAGGTCATGCAGATCAGGAACAACTACTCCCTGATGTGGAAGGTGTACGAGAGCGGCTGCGTGGTGGACGAGGGCCTCGGCGTGTACAACGGCGACGGCGGGGTCATCCGGAAGATCGACGACGCGGAGGAGACGGTGACGGTGGCCTTTGACGACAGCCGCGTCGTGGACTACGACTTCTCTCAGCTGGACGAGCTGGAGCTGGCCTACGCGATAACCATCCACAAGTCCCAGGGCAGCGAGTACAAGGTCGTGATAATCCCGATACACAGCGGCCCGCCGATGCTTCTCTCGAAGAACCTGCTCTACACGGCCGTGACCCGCGCGAAGCGCATGGCCGTGATAGTGGGGATTCCGGAGACGCTGTACGGGATGGTGGACAACGACAGGGAGATAAACAGGTACACGTCGCTAAGAAAGAGGCTGGAGACGGCGCGGGAGTTTTTTGGGGGAAAGTGATTTGAGTTCGCGAATTTG
>JGI20166J26741_12101140_pt1 | contig 18644 bp, 19 predicted proteins | sample TergutCu122P5_FD_26741 | JGI IMG/M metagenome (IMG submission 26741)
CTAAAGAAAAAAGACATGGCGCTTGATGTATCATTGAAATGATTGCAAATGTAAGCATTTCTCTTTAAAAATACTACTTGTTGCACTCTCCATCCCCTACAAATACCCTACAAAGAAAAAATTAATATCTAATATTAAATCATTTATGAAAACAGATAAACGTAATCGCATGATAATAAGATAAATACAAAATGCGAATGGCTGTAGTTAAAAATCGTGTTGTCATCTGTCCCGTCAAGGACGGGGCGTGGTAAAAAAACAAATTAAAATGGCAAATACATATTCACGGTATTTTTGCCGTACAAAACCCCATTTCGCTGATCGCGGAATCGTGGAGCGAAGAGTTGTGCAAATATATTGCTAATCAACCTGAGCATCACAAAAAACGAGATATGGTGTCTGAATACATTGATTTTTTGAAAAAATTTGATGTTGAATATGACGAAAGATCTATTTTTAGACCGATTGAATGATAATCACATTCCGTCCTTAACGGGACTGTAATAATCATTTCTACCAACATTTTGTCCCTATAACGGGACAGATTTTTAACTACAGCTAATGCGAATTACTATCATTCTGCACAAGTAAAATTTATTTGCTATATTTGCCAACCGTTCCGATTATAGTCTGAAGAGAGTATTTATGATGGAATTGCTTGCTAATTAATAAATCTGACAAACACACCTGTACAATTATGAAAAAATGTGTAACACTATCCGTTTTAATCACGCTGTTGTTTATGGGCAATCTAAGCGCTCAATCGCTTTACCGCTATCCTTTCCGCAATCCGCATCTCTCTGTAGAAGCGCGTGTCGATAATCTGATCAATTTGCTGACGCCGGACGAAAAGGTCGGTATGATGATGAATGCCTCCGTTGCCGTTCCCCGTCTCGGCATTCCCGCTTACAACTGGTGGAACGAAGCGCTGCATGGCGTGGCGCGCGCAGGCGTGGCAACGGTCTTTCCACAGGCAATAGGCATGGCTGCCACGTGGGATGCGCAGGAATTGTATAACACATTTTCAATTGTGTCGGACGAAGCGCGTGCAAAATACAACGACGCCATAGCCAATGGCACTTACCGCCAATATTATGGACTGACATTCTGGACGCCAAATATCAATATTTTCCGCGACCCGCGCTGGGGACGCGGCATGGAGACGTATGGCGAAGACCCATACCTGACATCGCGCATGGGAGTAGCTTGTGTAGAAGGGCTTCAGGGCAATGACCCCACCTATTTCAAAACGCACGCTTGCGCCAAGCATTTTGCCGTTCACAGCGGACCGGAATGGAACCGACACTCGTACAATGCGGACATTTCGGACAGAGATTTGTGGGAGACGTATCTGCCGGCTTTCAAAGCGCTGGTAATCGAAGCCAACGTGCAGGAGGTGATGTGCGCCTACAATGCGCTGGAAGGGCAGCCCTGCTGTGGCAGCGATAAACTGTTGGTAAATATTCTGCGCAATACGTGGGATTATAAGGGCATCGTAACGTCCGACTGCGGCGCTATCAATGATTTTTATCGGAAAGGAGCGCACGAAACCGCCGCCGATGCTGTGGACGCTTCTGTGGACGCCGTTCTCCACGGCACGGATACGGAGTGCGGCACATCGTATAAAGCGTTGACGGAAGCATTGAAACAGGGTAAAATAGCCGAAAGTCAGATCGACGTCTCATTGCGCCGTTTGCTGCGGGCGAGAATCCAGTTAGGCATGTTCGACCCCGACAGTTTGGTAACATGGAGCAAAATTCCCATCTCAACCGTCGATTGTGAGGCACACAGGCAACAGGCGCTGAAGATGGCTCGCGAATCAATGACATTGCTGGAAAACAAACAACATACGCTTCCGTTGAGCAAACACATCAAAACCATTGCCGTTGTGGGCGATAATGCCAATAATAAAGAGATGCTGTGGGCTAATTATAACGGATTCCCCTCCGCTACAGCAACAATATTGGACGGCATCAAAGCCAAACTGCCCGGCGCTGCGATTATTTACGATCAGGGATGTTCATTGACACAAAAATACATAACGAATGAAATCTTTGATGCCGTCAGTACGGATGGAAAACAGGGATTTAATGCGGTGTATTATAACAATGTCGGGATGGAAGGCAATCCCGTCCAGAAAGAAATTATCCCTAAAATATATTATCATGTCGAAAACAGACCATTTGCAGAAAATGTGCCGATATCGAATTTCTCGGCAGTTTATACCGGCACGTTCAAATCACCGGTATCGGGCAAAATCATGTTTACCCTTATCGGCAACGACGGATGCCGGTTATATGTCAACGGCAAACTCCTGATAGACAATTGGAAAGTTAACTCTGTTAAAGTAAGAACAGCCGACTGGGAGGTAAAAAAAGACAACACGTATCAACTCAAAATTGCACATTTTCAAGCCGGCAGCGATGGACAGTTAAAATTTCATATTGCAGAAAAGAAACCGGTTGATTTCGCAGCGCTCAAACGAAAAGTGCAAAAGGCTGACGTAATTATCTATGCAGGCGGACTTTCGCCCCGTCTCGAAGGTGAAGAGATGCCTGTCGGAGAAGTGGGCTTTCACGGCGGCGACAGAGATTCTATCGACCTGCCGGCTGTGCAGAGCAATATGCTGGCAACATTGAAATCGACAGGCAAGCCGGTGGTCTTTGTGCTTTGCACGGGAAGCGCCATTGCTCTGACAAACGATATAAAGAATTATGATGCTTTGTTGTGTGCATGGTATGGAGGTCAGGCAGCGGGAACAGCGGTAGCCGACGTTCTGTTTGGCGATTATAATCCTGCCGGTCGTCTGCCGGTAACTTTTTATACCAGTCTGCAGCAACTCGAAAACGGGTTGAATGAGACCGACCCGGCGCGGCGCGGTTTTGAAAACTACGATATGACAGGGCGAACCTACCGTTACATGAAAAGCGAGCCTTTGTACGCTTTCGGTTACGGATTGAGTTACACCACATTTGCGTATGGCGATGCCAAGTTAGCTTCCGAAAGCATTAAAACAGGTGAAAATGTGGATATTACCATTCCCGTAGCCAATACGGGCGACAGAGATGGCGACGAAGTTGTTCAGGTGTATGTAAAGCGGTTGAATGACAATCAGGCGCCTCTCAAATCGTTGCGCGCTTTCAGGCGTATTCATATTGCACAAGGCGCTACACAAGCCGTTACGCTGACGTTAGACCCGAAATCGTTTGAATTTTACAGCCCGGAAGCAGGGAAAATGGTCTATAAACCGGGCGATTACACCGTGATGTACGGCAGTTCTTCCAATGACAAGGATTTAAAAAGTTTGAATTTAAGGGTGAATTAGTTAAGAATTTATATCTCCCATGAATCGAGGCTGTTAATCAAATCGTCAAAAGTTTTGATGTTGCTTCGCGCCTGTACCGATTCCATCTGTTCCATCAAATCATCGTTGTAAGTAGCTGTTTCATAATCGCGTATGACGCCTACTGCCATTGGGAGATCTGTTCCCTCCATATTGGCAAGTTTAAGGTGCAGCGTGCTGTCTTCGGTGGTGGCATCATGCACTAAGATGTCTTTTTCTGTTATCCCGTTTTCGCCCAGACGGACAACTTTCAGATTAAACCCATCGAGAATCAACCCTTTTTCATTCTCTTTGCCAAACAACATCGGCTGCCCATGTCTCAACACGATCGTTTTTTCATCGCGAAACTCCTTGCTGCCGATTGTTTTATGAGCGCCATCATTGAAAATAATGCAGTTTTGCAACACTTCTATCACCGATGTTCCCTTGTGTTTTGCAGCAGCTATCATGACGTCGGTAGTCGTATTTATGTCCACATCAAAGGTACGGGCAAAGAATGTTCCGCGAGCGCCTAAAGCAAGTTCAGCCGGATGAAACGGACGTTCTATCGTTCCAAAAGGCGACGATTTTGTTACCAGTCCTTTTTTTGATGTAGGCGAATATTGCCCTTTCGTCAAACCGTAAATCTCGTTGTTGTGCAGGATAATATTTATGTCAATATTACGACGAACGGCATGAATAAAGTGATTGCCGCCGATTGCCAGACAATCGCCGTCGCCGGTAAATTGCCATACGCTGAGCGCCGGATTGGCAACCTTCACCCCTGTGGCAACAGCAGTAGCCCGCCCGTGAATGGTATGAAACCCGTACGTATTCATGTAATAGGTCAGGCGCGATGAGCAGCCGATTCCCGATATAACCGCTATTTGATCGGGGTCTGTGCCCAATTCTGCCATCGCTTTGTAAACGGCGTTCAAAATGGCAAAGTTACCGCACCCCGGGCACCAGCGAACATATTGATCGCTTTTATAATCTTTAACAGTATAGTGTTGTGATTCCATCTCTTTCTATGATAATGAAGTAATATGATCGACAATTTCGTAAATCTCGAATGGTTGTCCTTGTATTTTGTTAAATTGCTGATACGTAAATTCGGGAAAATGAGAACGCAAATAAGAGGCAAATTGACCTGCATTCAATTCACACACAACAATCCGTTTGAATTTCGACAGGATTTCATGTGTGTTGCGCGGCAACGGCATAATGTAATTGAAATGCGCCAAAGCGGTCTTTTTCCCGTTCCGATTCAGTTCGTCAACAGCCGAGCGCAAATGACCGTAAGTACCTCCCCACCCTACCAGCAACGTGTCGGCATCGGGATTTCCGTACACCTTCTGTTCGGGAATGCAGCCGGCAACTTTATCCACTTTTTCACGGCGTGCAGTTACCATCTCTTGATGATTTTTTGCATCGGTAGATATAGCCGCTGTTTTTGCATCTTTTTCAAGTCCGCCGATACGATGCGCAAACCCTTTCATTCCCGGCGTCATCCAATAACGGTTCCCTTTCTCCGGATCGCGCGCATAAGGTTTCCAGTCGGTCATCTCTTTGGGGGCACGCGGAGGCGTAATATCCGGATAATCGGATAATTTCGGGAGTTTCCACAAAGTGGCTCCATTGGCAATAAAACCGTCGGTCAACAAAATAACCGGTGTAACATGTTCAATAGCAATTTTCGCAGCCATAAACGCATAATCGAAACAATCGTCCGGCGTACCGGCAGCCATCACTACGACAGGACTTTCGCCATTTCGTCCATAGAGCGCCTGCATGAGGTCAGCCTGTTCTGTCTTGGTGGGTAAGCCGGTAGAAGGTCCGCCGCGCTGCACGTCGATAATGACCAGCGGCAACTCAGCCATCACAGCCAGTCCAATTGCTTCGCCTTTGAGCGCCAAACCCGGTCCTGAAGTCGATGTTACCGCCAGAGCGCCAGCAAAACTTGCGCCGATAGCCGTGCAGATACCTGCAATCTCATCTTCCGATTGAACAACTTTCACACCCAAATCTTTTCGTTCGGCAAGTTCGTGCATGATGTCGGATGCAGGCGTGATGGGGTAACTTCCCAGGAAAAGCTGCAAATTTGCTTTTTTCGACGCAGCAATCAATCCAAAGGCGACGGCTCTGTTTCCGTTGATGCTTGCATAACGTCCTTTCTCGATGTTCGATTTGGGCACATTATAAGTAGAAACCGCCGCATGTATATTATTGCCGTAATTATACCCGTCGGTGAGTACCTTGATATTTGCTTTCAAAATGTCGGGTTTCTTGCCGAATTTCTCCTGCAAAAAATGCAGAACCTGATCGGTAGAATGATTGAATAACCAACAAATCAATCCTAACGCAAACATATTTTTGGAACGAAGAATGGTTTTATTGTCGAAACCGCTGTCTGCCAAACTCAATTTTGTAAGTTCGGACAACGGGACGCCCAAAAGCTGGACGTTCTTCAGATTCAATTCTTTGAACGGATTATCCGTAACAAACTTCGCTTTTTCCAACCCTGCTTTATCAAAAGCATTTTCATCGAAAATAATCAATCCTTCGGGAGTCAGTTCCTGATAGTTCATCTTGAGAGCCGCCGGATTCATTGCCACAAGAATATCCACCTTGTCGCCGGGAGTGGTAATATGCTCAGAACCAATATGAACCTGAAATCCCGACACTCCTCCCAACGTCCCCTGCGGCGCTCTGATTTCAGCAGGATAATCGGGAAAAGTAGATATTTCATTCCCGGAGATAGCAGACAAATTAGAGAACAACGTTCCTGTAAGCTGCATCCCATCGCCCGAATCGCCCGAAAAACGAATAACCACACGATTCAAGTCAATAACAGTTGTGCCTTTTGTCATAATATATATAAATAATTTCAATAGATGAGATTTTCATCTCTTCGTACATTGTTGTACAAAGATACGATTGTTTCCCGCAAAATCAATCAATTTGACGAAAAAAATATGTTCATTGCTGCATACCCCTAACAGCAAAACATACAACTATGCCAGGACAAGAAGTTTCTATAATGCAATAAATCAACTCGTCCCAAGACGCTACCCAGTGGCTTTTTTATTGATATTTAACAGAGATGATTCGTGAAAATAATTGCAATATGATAAGAAATATCTTATCTTTGCGTAGTAATTATAGATGACAAACACAATGAAGTACACTGAATTTCACAGACTAATTGAGCGAAACAGCTGGAAGTTCTCTCATGCAGAAGGAAGCCATTACTTTTACATTAAGAATGACGTTTTATCTCCGCCGATTCCATATCATGGAGCCAAAGAAATTGGAGAAATTAATCAGACAGATGGGGTTAACATAAACCCCACCTCTAAAAGCATAAACGTATGGAAACATTAAAGATCATTATTAAAAAAAGTTCAGATTATTACGATGCTTACGCCGAAAATTGCGATGGCGTTTATGGCGCAGGTAATACGGTGGAAGAGGCAAAACAAAATGTAATTGAAGGATTACAATTATTCATCAAATACAATAAAGATAAATTGCCAAAGATATTACAGGGAGAATATACGATTGAATATTATTTTGATACACCTTCATTTTTGAAGCATTATTCAACTGTCTTCACGAAATCAGCTCTGCAAAGAATGACAGGTATTAATCAAACACAGTTAACACACTATGTTTCAGGATTTCGTAAGCCATCAAAAAGAACAGTAACTAAATTAGATGCAGCTATTCACTGTTTATCAAAAGAATTGAGTCAAGTGCATTTCGTTTGAAAGCATTTATAATTACAATTTTCTGACTCTCGCCCCGCCCTTTTTGGACGGGTTTTTATGCGGAAAAATTATTACAAATGTCTGATAATAAAATATTTATATCTTGTCGGGGTGACTGGATTCGAACCAGCGACCACACGCCCCCCAGACGCGTACTCTAAACCGGACTGAGCTACACCCCGCTCAAAAAAGTGGTGCAAAGATACTGTTTTTTATTCCTTCAGGCAAATGTTTTCCACAAAAGGTTAAAAGAAATAGTTCATTATAACTATTTTTCACGCGTGGGTGATTGGATTGACCGGATTGTTTGACTGTTCCAATTTTTTTGTACTTTTGTATCGTTTTATGGTTGCAACACAAAAACAATATGGATATAAACATCATATCTTCCCGTTACCAGCTCCGGAATTTGTCGAATTACTGCTTATGGATTCGGTGGAAAGACGACAGTTTGGCATGGGTTGTAACAGATGAATCGACGCATGAGTTCGTGCAGTTGAGAGTCTGTGAAGCTCCGCAACAGGATTTTAAATCAATTATCGGAAAAGAGTTGTTTGGATTGAATTTTGCAAAGAAAAGCGTGCTGGTCTATTCTGTGCCTTCTATTGTTGTGCCCGATTCGATGTTTCAACGTGACGATCGCCCGTTTCTCCTCTCTTTTTGCGCCGAACTGAATATAAACGACCATGTGTTGAACAATTCATTAAACACATTATCTGCTGTAACCGTCTTTTCGCTCGACACGCAGGTAGAAAAAATAATCCGCTCTATTGGGAGTGATGTAATGATAATCCATTATACATCACCGTTTTTGTATGATATGCAACAAATTTCCATACGGGAAAATACCACTGTTGCAGGCGCAGTTTTTTTTCATAACACTATCTTCATTTCTGTGTGTGAGAAAGGAAACTTATTGATAGCAAATCATTTTTTCAGTAAAACAGCAGAAGATTGTGTGTATTGGATTTCAAGATGTTATGAAGAATTCCGCATGGATAGCACGTGCCACAAACTTTATCTGCAAGGTGTTGACAATCTCAATGACAGCCGGATGGAGATGTTAAAACACTATTTTCACTATGTCGATCTGTTGCCTTTGCCGCAAGGTTATACGCTGACGCCTGAATTTCAAACACATACAGCATCAACACTTGATCTGTTCAGACTGCCGTTATGCGTATTGTAAGCGGCATATTCAAAGGGCGGCGCTTTTCTCCTCCTCCTGCCATCACAGCCCGTCCTACAACCGATTTTGCAAAAGAATCTTTATTTAATGTATTGAATAACAGACTTGAATGGGATGCTCTTACTGTTCTTGATTTATTTGCGGGGACGGGAAGTATCAGTTATGAGTTTGCCTCAAGGGGCGTGAAACGGGTAGTGAGTGTGGAAATGAGCGATAAACAACTTGGATTTATTCACAAAGTGTTGCATGAGTTGTCTCTGGAAAAGCGTATTTTTCCTGTCAAGATGAATGTATTTCGTTATATTCAACAGGGAAAAGAAACGTTCGATCTCATTTTTGCCGACCCGCCTTACATGCTGCCCGAACTGCCGAAATTGCCGGCTATGATCTTCAGCAGCAAGTTATTAAAAGATAATGCACTTTTTATTTTAGAACATTCGGCGAATAACAACTTTACCACTCATCCTCATTTTATGGAAGAAAGGGTGTATGGCAATGTGCACTTCTCACTGTTTTGTGATTCGGGTAATCTGAAATGAATACTTGCTGCCTGCATTTTGACTGTCAACCCGTTACAGTCCCGAAATTCGTTTCAGATTTTCTACCTGCTTGTCCCATAGAAGGATAGCATCTTTTTTTTCGGCAGGTTCAGCAAAATCGGTAATAATGAGGGCAACACCCGTAGAAAGCTCATCAATACTCAATTTGAGTTCGAAATAGGTTCTCTCGTATTCCTCACCTTCCCACCGGAAGCGAATAAACGAGCCATTGCTGAACAGAACTAATTCTGCCTGCTGTGTGATATCGCCCCATGTAAACACATATTGCCGCCCGTACACCTCTACTTTATCTGCAAACCAATCGGCTAATCCGGCGGGGGTACTTATGCGATTCCACAAAACGGTGAACGAACTGTTGCGAAAAACGTATTCTATGTAGTATTTTTCCTTTTGCATACCGCTCCCATATTTCGGGTGCAATTTACGCAATTTTTTTACAAAAAAAAAATAATTCTCCTGTTTCGCTATTTTCTTTTCAACATTTTTATCAACATACTGTATATCAGCAATATACAAATTCCCCTTTATGTTGATAGAGGTCAAGTTATACCATTTCAATAAAATTGCGCAAAATGCGTGCCCCGACTTCTCCTGATTTTTCGGGATGAAATTGCACGGCAAAAAAGTTGTCTTTCTGCAGTGCAGCGCTATAGTCAACGCCATAGTTTGCCGTTGCAATGGTGTGTTCGCCCTGCGCTACATAATAGCCGTGCACAAAATAGCAGTAGCTTTTTTCCGCAATTCCATGAAACAAAGGCGATTTCAAATTTTCAACCGTATTCCATCCTATTTGAGGAATTTTTAATCCACTCGTTTTCGGAAACTGATTTACTTGCTGGGAAATAATGTGCAGACATTCGGTGTCATTTTCTTCAGAATGAGAACATAACAGCTGCATTCCAAGACAAATACCCAAAACAGGCTGTTTCAACGAACACAGCACGCTGTCGAGTTTGGTTTTTCTCAGGTAATTCATTGCAGAAGAAGCTTCGCCCACTCCGGGAAAAATAACACGGTCGGCAGCGGCAATGACTTGAGAATCATCGCTAACGACAGCATGTATCTGTAAACGTTCCAGTGCAAAAAGTACCGATTGTATGTTGCCTGCATTATATTTTATAACAACTACATTCATAGGCTGGTAACTTTATTTTGTTCGCCTGTTTTTCCGACATCTTTTGTGTTCGTTGTTTCCATACAATTAGTTTTATAGTTGAAGACGCAAAATTACAACTTATTTTTCAATAACGTCCGTGTGTTGAAATGATAATTACACACTAACGCTGAGGCAAAAAAATTGCCGGTATTTTCACAAACGCCGGCAAACGTACTCATATTTTGGTAAAAATGATGAAAAAAATTGTGTTTTGATTGTTGTTGTATGTTATTTTGCTATTATCTCTAAATCGGAATGTGTTAAATTACCTTTCATTATAATTAAACTTAATTCATCGCTGTTTTTTGCCACTATCAACAGTTGCGCTCGTCCCTTAGAATCAGTATTTCCGTAAACTGTCGATTTATCGCCCTTGGCTCTTGTTTCCATCATCTGTTCAAAATCGCCCTTTTTCAATACTTTGTCAAGCTCTTTTTGAAACTCTTTCTGAACAGCAGGGTCGGCAGATAAACTTAATGTCAAAATTCTCAATGTTTTAACTTTCGATAAAACATCTTTTGTATCGGCGTCTATTTTACCTCCGCCAAGCCATTGCGTCAGGCTAAACAATCCTTTGGTGATGGATACAAATTCAAAATTTTTATCGGTCGAATATTTTTCAATCAGTTGATCAATCGTCTGAGCTTTGGTCGAAACAACCGCCAGCAAGATGAACAGCGCTAACAATTTAGTTCTCATTATCACTTTTTTTGTCTTGTAATGAATCTGTTACGTAACTGCTGTCTCTGTTGAACACCGACAACACGCTCAAATGGCGGTTCAACTGTCCGAATTGTTGCACACGGGCAACGCTGCTGTTGAACGACCCCGTAACCAGGTGCAATTTTTGAGCTGCCACCATGATTGCCTTTTCCGGATCGTTAACACGTTTGCCATTCACAATCAGATAATTATTCTGGCGTTCCACATAAAAAATCGTTCCAAAAATGATTGCCACAGAAGCTGCCGCCGCCGAACCCCACAGGGCAATGCGGTAAACGATTGAATGGTGTTTTTTAACAGGTATCTGTGTAACCCTTTCTTTGAACTGCCGGTCAAACAACTCATTTTGAAGCTCTTCCTCTCCACTCTGACGAAGACATGCAAACAGAGGCGCATAGCGTTTCATCGCGTCATCACTGTCAGCCTGAGCGAAATAGTCTTTCAGGAGAGCCTCTTCCTGCAACGACGTTTCTCCTTCAAAATAGCTCTGTAAAAGAGATTCAATGGTGTTCATTATCTTCTGTTTAATCCAAAAATTCTAATCAATTATCTGTTTGGTCAATGATTCCCTGATTCGTTGGCGGGCGCGCGATAAATAGACTTTAATTGCATTTTCCGTTAACCCTGTAATATGCACTATTTCATTCATTTCCATACCTTCCACATCCCGCAGGTGAATCACAATTCGTTGTTGTTCTGGCAATTGCTCTATCAGCCGTTTTACGGCGCTCACCATGTCGCGTTGCTCTGTCCGTTCATAAGGCGACAATTCATTCGATTGATTTTCAATAACATGCTCGGAAGTTGAAAGTACATCATATTGAATGTTGGGTTGTTGCCGCAACTTGTCAACGCAATAGTTTCGTGCAATGTGCAACACAAATCCGGTAATGTTGTCCGCTTTATCCAGTTCCGCCCGAACCGACCACAATTTCAAATAAATATCCTGCACCGCATCTTCTGCTTCAGTAACATCGCCAAGCAGCGTCTTTGCCAATCGATAAACTTTATTCTTTAACGGCAGGATTGTTATTTCAAATTGCTGCAAATCCATCTATATAACTAATGACGTTTTTTCCGCTCAAAAGGTTACGTCTATTAACTTGTTTTAATAATGGGCGGCTAATCATTGAATACCGCACACCGATTTTTACATTGTCATAATCTCCTTTTCTTTAGCTGCAAACAGTTCATCGATCTTTTTAATGAATTTGTCGTGCAATTTTTGGAGGTCATTTTCGGTGTCTTTGCCGGTATCTTCGGGGAGACCTTCTTTAGTCGCTTTTTTAACATGTTCAATAGCGTCTCGGCGCGCATTGCGGATGCTTACCTTAGCGTCTTCAGCTTCCTGTTTCGACTGTTTTACCAGCTGTTTGCGCCGTTCTTCCGTGAGAGGCGGGATGCCCAACCGTATGATTTCCCCGTTATTTGCAGGCGTAATCCCCACATCCGAAGCCAGAATCGCCTTTTCAATAGGAGCAATCATGTTTTTTTCCCAAGGTTGAATGGTAATGGTTTTGGCGTCCGGCGTTGAAACCGTCGCTACATTTGCCAGAGAAACTTTACTGCCGTAATAGTCCACAAATACGCCGTCTAAAATGCGTATATTAGCCTTGCCGGCGCGAATATGAGCCAGCGACTCATCCAAAAAACGGATAGCGCCCTCCATTTTTTCTTCGGCTGTCTTCAAAATTACTTTTACATCGATCATAGTTTTTGTAATTTATTGGTTTACTGATAATTACTATTTCAATATTTTACATTCAGGCTATTCAATACCCCCCTGATTTTCTCAAAAGTGGTGATAGTTGTAGGCACTAACGGCAACCGTAACTTGTTGTCAATCATGTCCATCATAGACAACATGCTTTTCACTCCGGCAGGACTTCCATCCGCAAAAAGGAGTGTAATGAGTTCCGTGAAACGGTGATGAATGTCGCGTGCCGCATCATACTGCCCGTTCAAAGCCAAACGTACCATACGGCTAAATTCATACGGCAACGCATTGCCAATGACCGAGATAACTCCGACAGCGCCTAACGTAATCAAGGGAAACGTGATGGCATCGTCGCCAGAGATGACCATAAAACTGTCGGGTTTGTGTTTGATGATGTCGTCAATCTGCGTAAAAATACCGGAGGCTTCTTTTACGGCAATAATATTTTTGAAATCGTTTGCCAGCCGTAATGTGGTGGCAGCAGACATATTTACACCCGTTCTCCCCGGCACATTGTAGAGAATAACAGGCAGGCGGGATGCTGTGGCAATAGCTTTAAAATGCTGATAAAGACCTTCTTGAGACGGTTTGTTGTAATAAGGCGTTACCGATAAAATGGCATCAATACCATCGGTGTCTTGCTGTTGAACCTGATCGACCACCGCTTTTGTGCTATTGCCGCCAATGCCCAATACCACAGGAATCCTTTTGTTATTGACACGAATAATAAACCGTACAATTTCGTCTTTTTCTTCTGCGGTTAAAGTCGCCGTTTCGGCAGTGGTACCCAGCGCCACTAAATAGTCGGTACCGTTTTTTATTTGGTATTCAACTAATCGTTCAAGCGCCTTAAAATCAACCGATTCATCCTCTTTAAATGGAGTGATTAGTGCCACTCCCATTCCTGTAAATTTCGTTTTAGTCATAATAATGAAACAAATAGGATGCAAATGTACGCTTTTTTTGAGCAATAAAAAATAGAGTGCACACAACTTTGTCATTTCAAAACAAACGCATATCTTTGCATCCGGAAAATGGGCGCAAACAGTTATTCGCTCTTTTTTCCGGAACCTTTTTGGGGTGCCTCAATATAACGGGCTGAGATTATACCCTTTGAACCTGTCCGGATAATGCCGGAAAGGGAATGAGTTTTCTTCATCGTTTTTATAAGCCCTCATTTTATTTTGTTAAATGACTAAAAAACCGAATGTAATGAGAAAAACAGTAGTTGTTGCATTATTGCAACTTGTTATGTTTCACCTTTTTGCGCAGAATACGGTAAAGGGGAGTGTCGTCGATGAAACCGGACAGCCTCTGCCGGGAGCTTCCGTTACCTTCAATTCCGAAGGGCAAAGCACGACTGCCGATGGTCAGTTCCTGTTCAAAAACAGTACGAAAAAAACGGGTGTGTTGCGTATCTCTTTTATCGGATATAAAACGTATGAACAGACAGTTACGCCTCCCTTTGACAAAAAAATCATGTTACAAAAAGCTGATAATGAATTAAATGAAGTTACCGTTTCTTCACTCATGGCTACCGACAAATCGCCGGTTGCATACACCAATATCAGCAAAGAGTCGCTTTCAAAGACAAATTTCGGACAGGACGTTCCTTATCTGCTGTCGCTAACGCCTTCATTTGTCGTTACTTCCGATGCCGGGACAGGAATCGGCTACACGGGATTCCGTATTCGCGGCACCGACGCTTCGCGCATCAATGTTACCATCAACGGCATCCCGTACAACGACCCCGACGAACAAAGCACCTATTGGGTGGACGTCCCCGACATTGTCTCTTCCACAGGCAAAATGCAGATACAGCGCGGCGTCGGAACATCAACCAACGGAGCGGGAGCTTTTGGCGCTAACATCAACCTGCAAACCGATAACTTGTCGCCCAAAGCCGGAGCCGGAGCAAGCCTCACTTACGGCTCGTTCAATACCAAAAAAGCGACTGTCAAAGCATCTACCGGAATCATCGACAACCATTGGAGCGTCGATACGAGGCTCTCATCCATCGCATCGTCAGGGTATATCGACCGCGCTTGGGTAAAAATGAACTCATACTTCGTGCAAGCCGGCTATGCCGCTGAAAATACAACCTTTAAATTCTTGACGTTTGGAGGAACCGAAAAAACATATCATGCGTGGGACGGCGTGCCGAAAGATTCGCTGGCAACTCACCGCACCTATAATCCCTGCGGCTTTATGGGGTTTGATGCCAACGGAAAACCGCTCTATTATCAAAACCAGACCGACAATTACACACAAACCAATTATCAGCTGCTGGGTACGCATACGTTTTCCGGCAATTTCACGCTGAATGCCGGATTGCACTATACAAAAGGCGACGGCTATTATGAAGAATATCAGCAAAATCAACCGTTAACATACTATTCTCTCTCTCCTTTTTCATACAATGGCGCAACGGCGGACGAGAGCGACCTTGTTACGCAAAAAAGGATGGCAAACGATTTTGCAGGAGGAGTGTTTTCTATCAACTATCAAAAAAACAAGTTGTTAACGCAATTGGGAGGAGCCTTCAACTGCTACTGGGGCGATCAGTGGGGCGACGTGATTTGGGTAAAAAATTACACCGGCGATATGTTGCCCGTTACCGAATATTATCGTAACCATGTCAATAAAAAAGACGGAAATATCTATTTGAAAATCAATTATGAAGCATTGAACGGATTGAATGTGTACGCCGATCTGCAATACCGGAAAGTGTTCTATTATCTGAACGGAAAAAACGATCAGTGGGACGATGCCATTAGCGCCATGCAATCTTTGGATATCGACAGGCAATTCAATTTCTTCAATCCCAAAGTTGGAGGAGTGTACACATTCAATAAAAAAAATGCACTGTTCGCCTCGTTCGCCGTTGCACACCGCGAACCGACCCGCACAAACTACACCGACGGCGACCCTCAGGATCGCCCCACGTATGAAACGCTTTACGACTGTGAGGCAGGATATAAGTTTCAAACTGACGGCGTCTCTTTCGGCGCAAATTTGTACTACATGTATTATCGTAATCAATTGATTTTGACCGGTGAAATTAACGATATGGGAGAAGTTCTCACCAAAAACATTCCTCAAAGTTACCGCGCCGGCATTGAGCTGGTCGGAGCTGTTAAACCGGCAAAGTGGCTGCGTTGGGATGCCAACCTGACGTTGAGCCGCAATCGTATCCACAACTTTACCGAATATGTGGACGTCTATACAGGCGACGCATGGACGGGGCAACAGGCTAATCATCTGGGAAATGTGCCGATTGCCTTCTCCCCTGCTATTACTGCCAACAGCATGTTCACTGTTACAAAGCGCCATTTTGAAGCTGCCCTTCAAACTCAATATATCGGGAAACAGTATATCGACAATACAGGCAGCGACCTTCGTTCTCTTGCGGGATATTGCCTTAACAATCTGAGATTTAGCTACACATTTTCTCCCCTTTCCTCAAGAAAAGAGGCAGGAGGTGAAGTTGCTTTTACATTATTGTTAAATAACATTTTCAACACGCAATACATCAGTAATGCGTGGGTATATTCATCGTATTATCAAGATAATCAGGCAACTCCTTTAGTCCGGAATGATGATTTCGGATTCTTTCCGCAGGCAGGATTCAACTGTCTCATGGCGGTAACGGTAAGATTTTAGAAAATTGACATTATTTATATCAATTTGGATAGTACTTCCCAGCCCAATCAATCATTGTTTGCGCTTCCAATAAGCTTTCTTGCACTATCTTATAATTTGGATTTCCGTCATATCCCAGTGTTTTATGCAACGATTCATAAGTAGCTAATAATGGGCGTATCATCTTAGTGTCAACTTTGCTGATAGCTTCCTGATAGTCTTTAAATTCAGGACGTTGACCTTTTTTAAGATTTGCACGCACATGCAATACAGCATCCAAAGCGATGAGTACACCGCTCCAAGACGTATTTCCCGCCATGCGTACATATTTGCTGTCATTATAATATTTGCCGTCTTTTTCGGCTTTTTCTGACAATATTTGCTTTGCATTTTGCAAATAACGCTCAGCTTCACGAATAGGATGTTTTAACTCTGCCATAATGTTTGAATTTATCAAATTAGTAGACATTTCAGTCAACAAAATTACGACTTATTTTTCAGAGTGGCTTAATGGCAGGATAAAAATTTTCTCGCCGAAAAACCGGAAATAGTTTTGCATTTCGGAAAAAAATGGTTATCTTTGCAGGCTCAAAGTGAAACAATAAACTATTCAATTCATACAACAATGAAACAAGGCATTCATCCGGAAGGCTATCGACCCGTAGCTTTTAGAGACATGTCGAACAACGATACTTTTATTTCGCGCTCGACTATTGCTACGAAAGAAACCGTTGAAATTGACGGGGTAACTTATCCTTTGGTAAAACTTGAAATTTCCAGTTCGTCACATCCATTCTACACCGGCAAACAGAAACTGGTGGACACGGCAGGACGTGTGGACAAATTCATGAACCGCTACCAAAAACATTTCGACAACAAGAAGAAATAACCGTTTTTTTTCAACAACCATTCAAAGACCGCCCTAATACAAAACAGGAGCGGTTTTTTTTAACAATTCCTGAAATCACTATTGCAAATACACGTTATTTTTTCTATCTTTCGACTTTAAACTGAAATGGGTTGGATAGCGCAAAATTGCCATTCAATTCATCATAATTTATTTGAATAAATAGTTATTATTATCGTAAAATTTTTAAAAAAGAACATTATGAAACGCTACAAATTTTATTTCCTTACTCTTGCACTGAGCGCTGTATTTAATTTCTCTTTTGCACAAAAAATGCACACTCCGGCTGAAATTGTTAAACTTTTGGCTGACTCAAAAGTAAAGTATCAGATCGAACCGCTCGACACACCGGTCGAATGTCCGAATTATACGCTGAATCTGTTGTCCAATAATTTTTACAGGGTAAAAGACGGTTCGCAGATTCTTATCCATAAATACGAGATGAATGATGCCGCAAAACAGCTTTTCGACAAAGCCGAAACCTATCTCAAGGCGAATAATTTCGACAGCGCTTTGAGTTTTTACCAACAGGCATTAGCCGCCGACACGTCGTGTTATAACATTATGACCGATATTGGGCAACTCTATTTGCTGAAACGGAATTATGACGCTGCCATAAAATGGTGTCAAAAAGCCATTAATAAAAATTATATCGACTTTATGGCTCACTGGCTCTTAGCCAATTGCTATGTTGCAACGAATGATTTGAAAAAAGCGGTTGACGAAATCACCATTACCCGCATTCTGAACAGAAATAATCTGCTTATTAAGAAAAGTATGAACGCTATTTTTGCAAAGGCAAAGCGCGACACAACCGACTGGTGCTTCAATCCGCAAATGAAAATAAAACAGACCGCTGACAATAAAGTAAGCATTGCCTCCACGGCGGAGTGGTTGGGATATGCCATGACAAAAGCGTTGTGGGCATACGAACCCGGCTATAAAGAATCGATGAATGCTGGAGGAAATCAATATTCCATGGCTGAAGAAAAGGAGAGTCTTGGGGTGCTGCTGTTGGGATTGATAAATTCAAAAAAAGATTATCAGCAAAATCCCGCCTTCAGAATTTTGCACAATTCTGTCGATAACAATTTTCTCGACGCCTATATTTTTTATGAAATTGTGCTGCCACAAATGCCTGTGATGGTCTATCAACTTCCTGAAGAATCAATTCAATTGATAAAAAATTATGTTCTGACTGTCAGAAATCCAGAGAATTAAATATCAATAGAGCCAGAATTCCTGTTTTTGCAATAAAGTACTGTTTGAAAGATATTTTATACCCTTGTATGCGAAATTGTACTTTGGATTATCAAGATATTTCAAAGTAATGCTTTGGATTATCTTGATACTTCAAAGTAAAAAACAAAAATAAAATGCTAATGATATAATCCAATTTTTTGCAGAAAATTTTGTCGTATATCTTTTTTTTCAGAGAAAAATCATATTTTTGCAATTAATAAATGAAATTGTAAACTGCTGATTTGTCAGGCGTTTTTTCAAACATCTCTACTTAAATAATCTGCTTATACACTCATGAATCAGCATTTACCAATGTATTATTGAATATAAAAATGCGATGGGTGAAGACACTAATAAATGTATAAATGAAAAAAATAAAAGCCAATTTACAGACAAAAAAAACCGATTTGACCGAA
>JGI20166J26741_12103362_pt1 | contig 18632 bp, 17 predicted proteins | sample TergutCu122P5_FD_26741 | JGI IMG/M metagenome (IMG submission 26741)
AAATCCTTAATAAAAGGCATACTTGTAATTATATTTTTAGCAATACTTATTTTTAGGTCATAATTTTAGGTTTTTAGGTCATATTTTGGAAATTTTTAGGTTATTAATGCATGCATATTTCTAGAGTTTTTAGGTCATAGAAATCTGAGCCCTATTTATAACCAACAGGTACAGTGTGTGTTATTTTTCACATTTCAGTTAGTATTCGTCTGTGTGTACAGAGCTAGCAAACCCAGTACTTGATGAGGTAGTCTGTCATTACCGTTGCTGGTGGTGGCAACCCAGACAGACACTTCTTTTGTTCTTTTCATGCTGTCAGATTTACTGAAGCTTTTAATGTCCTGGGGGTTAATAGGCCCTCTTTATTTGTGTTCTTCTGATCAGTCTCATTCTTCCATCCATTGCTTCCCATCATCAAAAATTACTAGCCTTACCAAATACAGGCAGGACACATGACATGCATGGAGGAACTGAGGTATGTGCAGAAAATTTTGGTCAGAAAACCTGAAGTTGTGACAGCCTGGAAGACCAAGGTGTAAGTGGCATGGGAATATGAAAATGGATCTTAAAGAAACTGGATTAGTGTTCAGATAATAGTTATCTTTTGGGTTTCTGCACATTGTAGGTCCAGTGTTTCAGAGGTATGTACTGCCTCCATCTTTGGGGTGACTGAACTGGTTATAATGGATTCTGAAATGATGGTGTGGATGAATATGTGTTGATTATTTAGGAATTTGGCTAATCACAGTGCCAGAAGGCAGCAGAAGAGGGGATGGGCCTGTCCTGAACCAGTGGGTGTTGATAATTTCAAGAATGGCCCATTTCAGAGACTCACCCATCGGGACATTTGAAAAGAATGTGGACAGGTGCCAGTGATGTGAACATGTTGAATGTATTCAGCAGGACAGGGTTCACTGGTGGGTTGTTTGGAACATGCTAATGAACCTTAAGGGACTGGAAACTTCTTCTCAAGCTGCATGAGTCAGTATGCAGTTAGTTGGCACTGAAATTCAGTGCCCCAGATGAGGATTTTAATGTCTCACCTATTACTTTGCATTGAAATGTCTGGTGACTGTAGCAGTTGTTCAGCTGTCTCAACAATCCACAGTGTGACAACAGTAGTTGTTTTCTGGCACCAAAGGATTAAATATTCTCTCTGAACCTTGTAAGATCAAGTGATCAATTGTACTGACATGACAGCAATGTCAGGATTTGTTATGGGCTTTCTGCATATTGCCATTGCAGAAATAGTCCTTGCATTAATTCAAGAACCAAAATTCTAAGCTTAAGCATTAATGAACACACTTTGGCTAGTGCAGAATTTTTAAAGATGGCTGTGGATGGTTTTGGATGTGCCAGTGCTGACATGTGGATGATGTACGTCCCTATGCTTACATATTGAAGAAGTCTTGGATGCTAGTGTCCAAATAATGAAGATGGTTAGGGTGTCATTGGTCACGTACTGGAGATATTTTTGCTTGATATTCTTTATGCTTTGATGTGGAGAGTGAGCTAAAGTGTGTTATATTCTTATTTTAAGTGGTGCGATAGTTGTACTGCTAATTGTTGCCCCATATGTAATACTGATTACCTTATTGTTTTATGAGTTTTACACGGTAAATCATGTGGCCCTTCATTGTAGAGAGTGTTCTTTTTCTGATCTATTTCTTTCCAGAATATCTTCTGTGTTTTATTATAATGAAATGTGATCTACTATACAGTAGATGGTATGTCAACATGAACAGTATTTGCAGTATGTTGGTATTTTCTTCTCTGTAGGTGTTTGGCAAGTTAATTCTCGGAGATCAGCCTGTGGATAATGATGTTGGAGAAGGAAAAGGTGAAGGGGAGGAAAGCAATGACTTGAAGGAGCATATGGTTGGCATTCTTTTCAGCCGGAGTAAGCTAACACATCTGCAAAAACAAGTAAGTTACAGTACACTTGTGGATTTTATGTTATCAGTGGACAGTACTGGGAATTGTTGTCTTTAGTAGTCTCTGTAGACCTAATGTTTAATATTTGTATCCAAAACAGTAAATTCTGTCTCATTTTAACTTGCTGTGATGTGGTATTTGTACACTAATGGGGGCTGCACCATGGCTCAGGTGGTTAGTAGGTGGCCTGTCACCACAGAGGCCTGGCTTACATCCCATGCCAGTCTATGTAAGATTATTGGTAAATGAATTGGCAATGGGGCATTTCATATCCCAGAAGAAAGGAGACCTCAAAAATATCTCTGTTTGTAGCATATTATTCAGTTTCTATCCATTTTCGTATGTAAACATTCTTTATTTTAAATTCAGGTTAATGAAAATGTAAATTTTAACAGATTTGTTGTTTATTCTCCACAACTGAAATTTTTAACTTCTGGGACTCAAGAAATATTTCACACCATGACATCACTTCATCAGACTGTTCCAAATGATAGATATTTGGCACACTGTATTGTAGCATCATTAGACTGCCTCAGATGGCCATATTTAGTTTGTCAGATTTAATTTAAAATTTTGCTTTCATGCAGAACAATTTGTAGAACTGTAAAAACAACAGTACTTCCTAAGCAAGCAAAGCAACTTTTTCTCATTCCAGGAACAGTTTGTTTGTTCTGTAAGTTGCAGTGTGAATGAGACAGTTTTCTTTCGCAGGGAGAGTTTTGTCCCATGTATGTTATGAATGATAGTGTGTGTGTGCACACGTGCGGGTGCGTGCGTGCATGTTTATGCAGTGAAGTATTTGTTGAAGCCAAGCAGGAACAGCTGGAGAGAAGTAGTAAGTAAGCTCTGCAGTTTGGAGTCTTACTTTCTTTGCAGGTATGCATGCATATTGTACAGGCCATAAGGAAGGAGGCATCCCGAGTCCGTGAAGAGTGGGAATCCCTTCTCTGTTCAGCAGCACAAACAGCACCATCTGGGGGAAGTTCTAGCAGTAGTCACAGTGTGGACACACCGAAGTCGGCTGACACATATTGCTTTGAAATGCTGTTGATGGTTTTGGCACTTAGTGGCAGTAGTGTGGGCCGGACATACCTGTCACACCAGTATGGTTTGTTACGTGACCTACTGAGTCTACTGCATACTGGCTCAGCTAGAGTTCAGAGGCAGGTGAGTTAACCTGTGTTTGATGAACTAACACATCTTCTGAATGTTCACATCTGTTGAGATGTGATGCTTTTTTGCTGGTTGTGCAATTATTGACATTTTGAAGGGTTGTGGTGCCTTCATCTTCAGGGTCAGGAAATCTGACAAGACTGCTTATGCCTGATGATGCAGGCACTCTTATCCGTCAGAATATCAGGAACTGCATGCTGTATGGCACAGTGTTGTGTCCCAGATGACTAGAATTTCAGCAGCATAACTGTGAGAATGTCAAATCTGGCATTTTCTGAATAATTTAAAATCCTTGTTGGTGGTACATAATACACGACAGTATAGTGACATGGAACATATGCAGTATGGACTGGATTTTACCACCACAGGATAGGATCTAGTGGCATGCTCATATAATAGTTTATGAACAAGAGGAGGGCTATTCAAGGGAAGACCGTGCACTTTACAAGGCCTGATCAGGAGGTGTATGAAATATTAATTTTGTCAACTGGAGTGCTGCCATTGCATGGCTGATGCTGAAGTGTATCTTCTTCCTTAGCTTATGACTCATAGAGAACATGGCAACAGAGAGACTAGGGCAGTTGGGGTTGACTTGCTTGCACTAATGGTGTGATTCACAAGGTGTTACATACAGGGAAATTTTTGTAACCAAAAATGTGGTTGATGTCAGTATACCTGTATGTTTCAGGTGACCTCTTTACTGCGGCGTATGTTACCAGAGATATCTCCTGCAGTTCTTGGCAGTGTTATGAGTGTTGATAGACTTCCACCAGCTGATTTTAGTATTGTATCAGCTGCCAATAAGGCACCATTGGAACTAGAGCTACAGTTTGATATTCACAGGTGGGTTGTTAAGAGATATACAGTCCATCGCGCTTAAGATAATCTCACTTAAGAAGTTTTCTCACCTTAGGTGCTAGAATAATTTACTACTAAAGGCTCCCATAGGATTAACATATATATATATATCCATTGTGATATGTTCCCCATGTAAAAGGGTTTCTCACCTAAGAATTGTGAAAAGTTCATGGTGCAAAAAATTTAACACCCATTTAATATGCTTTCTTTATTAAGTTTTTTTATTATTAATTAATTATAGTAATTAATTAATTAATATATTTTTAATTAATTCTGTATTAATGTGTGGACATGAATAACTTTAAGACTTTTTGAATATGTTTTTGCATGCAAATCTTATTCAGTTTCTCATCCACCAATTTTTTAACAACATGCAGTGATGAAATAATATTCTTGGTTTATAATGATTAATCTCCAAAGCATTTCAGCCATGGATCGGAGGTACAGTAAGGTAACTCATTAATCTCTGGAAACGTGTGGTGCGAAATTACATCACATTCCAACTGTACTGCCATCAGTTTCCACATGTGCATTTCCCACAGCATGATGTAACATTTGGCTAATGTGTAATGTACAGTGTGAGTAAGGAGGAGTTTAATGGAGAACTTTGTGACTGTACCTTATTCACTTTAATTTTGGTAATGTTAAGTATTCCATGTGCAAAATTTATGTACATTTTTTGTTCACTTCAGATTGTTTATGCATGTACAGTTGTGTGCTCTATTAGAGACCTTAACTACTAAACATGTGATCAGTATGGCTGCTAAATGAAAAACTGGCATAAAACATAAGCTGCTATCAGTTAAAGAAAAGCTGGGTGTTATATGCACAGTGGATGCTACTTAAAAATGTCCTTACACAAAGAAATTGCTTATGAACTTTGTGTTTCTGTGTGAACTTTTGTGAGACATGGTACAAGTCTGTAAGCTGAGAAAAGGTGATAGCAATATAGTAAGTTGGAATTGGTATGTATGGAAAATTGCTGACAGTAATGGGCTATTTGTTTGCCAGTTGTGCTTATGAAAGAAATCTTGTCTTTTGTTCAAGAATGTATCAATATCACTAAAGAAAGGAAGACTTAAAATGTGTTTTGATGAAAAAAGTACCATTTAATGTGGAATTTATATGGAGTAATTCTTTAGTAAAAGACTGTCAGTTTCATGACAGAATTACAAATATTGTTGTCAGGCCTACCATTTTAATATGTTTTCCTGCATAAAAAGCCTAATGCAGTGAATTTTTCCAGAAGTGTCTTTAAGGGCGTTTTCCTGTATTAGAAACATAAGGATTTTAAGTTTTAGAAGTTGTTGCCTGACTTATGAGGATATCTGTGATGAAAAAACAAAACCAGTAGACTAGAGTGATGAAATTAAGATTTTATAAAATGTAAAATGTACACTGTGTGTGAGAGAGTATGTATGTTGGGTTGGTAACAGTGTGACAACATGGATTATGCAGGGTGTTTCGTGGGGAATCTGCCATGCTTCAAGACACCATTCCTTAGTTTAAATTCCATTGATATAAAGAAAAACATTTATATCTGAAGTGGAATGGTAATGGAGATGATGGCAAGAGAAATTTTAAAGAATTAGAACTCTTGTACGTTTGTTGATTACCAAATACATATTAAAAAGAAGAATTTGTGGTTCGTGTCATGTTAACACCTCTCCTAAACATCACATTAACATCTTGAGTGACATAAAGAAATTAAGTAACAAGAATAAGCACTAGTTTCATAAGAGTAGCCCTTAGGGTTCCTTGCACTTTACACAGCACACTCACTTCTATTTGGCTTGGCTTGACTGTTGGCTCAAAGAAGGATGTACAGATAAACACAACATGATGAGCAGAATGGGCAGAGTATGTGGAACCGCAATATGACCACATTTTTCTTGCATCGTTATCTCTGTAACTGTTGAAGTTTGGATATAGGTGTGTGTACTTTAACCTAAGGCTCTCATGTAGGCTCTGTATTCAGATTAATGCTCTATATCTTGTGTACCTTGTCTACCTAGATTAAATGAATGACATGCTCTATTCCCTATGCTTGGATTTATGGAATGTTAAATGTATGAATGAGTGATTGAATAAACGAATGAATTCTCCCAAAGTGTGACAGCATAACTTTACATTGCTGAGAAGATGACAGGTCCTCAGCCAGTCACAATATTCCTCTCATTGTATGCAACCTGAAAGTTCATTACTGCATTCACAAGTGCCCATCATCCATTTTTGTCTTGAGCTAGATCAAGCCAGTCCATAATTCCCCTTTGAACTTCTTGAAAATAATTTTTTAATATTATTCTCCCATCTGTGCCTAGGTCTTCTAAATGGTCTCTTTCCCTCGGGTCTTACCACCAAAACCGGGTATACCTGTATGCTCTTGTCTCCCATATGTGCCACATGCCTTGGCCCTCTTATTCTTTCGATTTGATCACCTGAATAATATTTGAAAAGGAATACAGGTCATAAAGCTCCTACTTTTGTAGTCTCCTCCACTTTCTTGTCGCCTTGTCCCTCTTAGGCCCAAATGTCCTCTTGAGCACTTTATTCTTGAATGCTATATGCCTGTATTCTGTCCTTGATATGAGAGACCAAGTCTTAACACCTGTACAAAACAACAATCTGTATATCTTGATCTTTACATTTTTGGATAGGAAACTGGAACACAAAAGATCCTGCACCAAATGGTATTAAGCATTATCTGACTTAAATCTGCTCTTAATTTCTTCATGAATGGAATTTTTGTTCGTTAAGTTGTTCCGAAATTTTTGAACTCTTTCACCCTTTCAAAGAATTTATTATCAGTCTTTAAACTGTGACGCTATCCTGCATTCTGATCTCAAGACATGATCATGTACTTAGTTTCCTTAGCATTTACTTCTGTACCAACCTCCTTACTAGCGATTAGTAAAGCTGCTGTGTTTTTCTGTAATATATTTGCTTCCATCCAATATATTAATATCATCAGGAAAAAAAAACAGCTCTTCTGGTTCACCTGAACCCTCCTACTGGCATACTGTAAAGCAAAGTTGAAAAGAAATGGCAATAAAGCATCTCCCTATTGAAAACCATTCATAACAGGAAACATGTTAGGCAAATGTTGGACTCTACTATAGGTTTCGTTTAGCCACATGTTTGTTAGCCTTAATGGTTTCTTATAAATTGGGACAATGATTGACTCCTTTCCCTGCTCAGGCAATTACTCCTTATTCCAAACAGAATTAATAATCTTGTGGACCTCTAACATGGATCATATAAGGTGGGTTGTTAGCAGTGTGACAGCATGGATTATATAAAAAGATGTGTGTGCGCACGTGCATGTGCACAAATGCGCATGCATGTGTGTGGTGCATGCATGCGTATCTGTGCGTGTGTTGGACTGTCAACAGTATAACAGCATGGACTATATGAACTGTGTGGTGGCATGGGTAATGTAAAGTTGAGGTCTGAAGATATGTAAGGACACTGGCTGGCAAAACCTGTTGCGTACCTTATAGGCAATTACAGTTGAGTGAACAGGAATGGTGATAGGCAAGGGATAACTGAAAAGGAATGAGAAAAACATGTTTTGTTGTACACTCACTTTGTAGGTGGTATAGTAATTTACTGTTATGATGACAAGGTCTAGGCTGTCCAGCTTATGATATGTGTTTGGGGAGAATTTGAAAATTTTGGCTTTGTGCTTTGTTTCAGGCTTGGTATCTTGGATGTTTTCTTGAGTTGTGTTGCAAAAGCTCTTACAGTACAAGTAAAGGTAAAAGGAAAGGATGCCTCTGGAGGGAAAGGCCTTACCACAGTTACCTTGGCAACATCGATTCATCCTCGAGATTTTGTTGGTTCACGCTGGTGGTTACGAGGGTGTATTACTCGTAAATTGGCAGAGGTTATAATTCAACTTCTCAAGGATATGGCAGCAGTAAGTAAGCGCTGAAAAGTAGGTTTTTATTTTTTAACTTGATAACATTCAGTCTGATTACTTGAAAGAAGACCAGTTTGTAGGTATGTGGCAACAGCCGACAGCAGCATTTTATGTGAGCAGTTCTTTAACTCTTCATAGTCTGTTGCTGCACTGTGGTCATGGGAAAAAGTGTACAATAATTTTTTCAGTTATTGCACTCATCTGTGTGTGGGAATTAGAGTTACAGTTGTTTGCAGCAGCACAGTGTACCAGCACACACAGTGTGAGCACTACAGATAGCCATATCAATAGAGGACTGTGGCCACCAGATTTGATGTTTATCTGTGGGATATTTGAAACAGGAAAGTCAGTGGAAATAATCCACATGGGATGAGGATTCAAGTCTGTTCGAAAAAGCACATGTTGCTGAGTGAGTGTTTTCGAAGGTTTATCACACTGTCATTTGCAAGTCAAGTGGTCCTGTGAAGATTTGTTGGACTGCTTGATCCTTGGAGATGAAACAGCATGATTCTTCAATTCATCAGGAACCACTGACCCAATGACAAAGTGTTACATACCAGAAGGCTGTTATCCACAGTGCAGTGATAGTGTCACATCTTGCAACATTCTTTTCCCATGACAGGCTTTGAAATCAGAAGTAGTGACCTTCAGCATGTCACAGAATTTGTTACATCAGTGTAAAATGTTCTTGGCTGATAGGGAACATTATTTTTAGCAGCTATTGTCTTATCAGTTAAATAGAGCAGTTTTACTGAGAACATTTTGTATTTTGGTTGGAACCTGCAGTTAAGTTGTGCAGTACCAGGAGGTTATATGAATTAATTCCTTGTTCCTCTGGCAGGAATTCTGTTTTCTGTACCACCCTGCAGTTAGCATGCTGCAGTTCGGTCTTACTGTATATTTTGTTTCAGAGAAATTATGTGGAATATATTAATTGACTGTGTTCTTGCTTGTAATTGGGTACCTCCAGAAGATGAAACTAAACTATTTATTGTTTGTTTTGTCTCTTATTTTATGGTACCTTACCAGAATCTGCAATTATGTGGCATCTAATAATGTAAATGGAGTCCTTGTTTAATGCTGGGGTTCCATTCTTGAAAATGGCAGCAGTAGAACATGACATTTCTTGCCACAAGGATTAAATAAAATACTCTTAAGTGCTTACAATGGAAGGTCCCACCATGTGCTGATGAAAACAGTGTTAGTGTGAGTCTGGGAAACGTTGATCAAATGTTTGATCAATAAAATTTGTCACTGCTAAAGTGAAATCACATTGTTTGGGACAATGTGAAATGAGGACTGCCTGTGTAGTAGAATAGGTACAAATGCTGACTTTATAGAATTCTTGTGGAGAGCTGGTGTCACTCATTTTAAGTATTATTGTGGCATTTCTTTGAGGAAAACTGCAAACCATTTATGGGATTGGCAGGGTTTAAACTGGGTACAAACTGAAAATGAGTCACATCTTGTATTCCTGTGCTGATAATTTAATCATGGGAAACTGTTTCAGGGCAAGCTGTCAGAAGCCTGGGCAAATGTGACAAAGGGTGCGGTGGCTGAGAACATTTTGAATCTCACAAAATTAGAGGATGCACACCGCACACCATCTGAGTGCTTGCACACTCCTACTCTCTGGCTTGCCCTTGCATCCTTATGTGTTCTGGACAGTGAACATGTGGAACGGCTGTCATCAGGACAGTGGAGTGGGACAGCAGATGGACAGCCACCTCCTCCAAGAGTACATATATAAAGTATTTTATATTGTCATATGAAAAATTCAGAACTGATCAATTTCATGGAGCAGAGACTGTTTTGATAAACTAGTAATTCCTGGGCTAGTCCAGAAGTTCCCTGCATTTTATGGAACCTAAATATTCATTGCTGTGTTTATACATGAGCCTTACACTTGTCTCTATCCTGAGTATGGTGAATCTACTCCACACCCCTCCATCTGATTTCTTTAAGATTCATTTTAATATTATCAACTCATATATATGTATCTCCAGATCTTTCCAGTGGTCTATTTCTTTCAGGCTCTCCCATCAAAGCCCTGTTTTTATATCGCTTAACCCCAGTATATACCACATGCTGTGCCCATCTTGTCTTTTTAATTTCATTACCCAAATATTTTATGCAGTTTAGAAGTCCTGAAGCTCTTCGTTATGTTATTCTATCCAGTATCCTCTTAGTTTTCCCTTTTAGGTCCCTGTGTCTTCTGAGCACTCTGTTCCGGAACACCTTTGGCATATGATGTTCCCTTAATGTGAGACACCAAGTTCCATGCCAAAATTAAGTATAAAACAAAAGAGAAAATATAGTTTTGAATTTTTTTATCTGTGTATTCTTAGGTAGCAAGCAGGGAAAACAAAAGAAGTCCTTATTAGTGACTAGTAGAGATTTATGTTTTTCTTTATACACACCATTCAGTTCGTAAGGAGTCTTGTAGGTCATTCTTGGTAGATGATCAAGTAGTTAAAAACATTCTGTGCCTCTTTATGTGTTCCAGACATTTGTTATTTTGTTCACAAGAGCCTGCCAGTGTACCTGAACAGTTCAGATGTGGCCTGTAGGCTGAACATGACTGTGAAAGTGGCTACATATACAAATTCTGTTTCTTTTTAGCCTACATGCAGCAATCATGATGATGGAGAAACAGGAGCCATCATTCAGTGCAACATATGTGGAAACTTGTGTGCTGACTGTGATCGATTTCTGCATTTACATCGCCGTACTCACATACACCAGAGACAGGTGGGAAACTTCCATAGTTTCGTTGGTTTTAGTAAGCTTCAGAGAGTTATGTGAGTCTGTACAATGTTGATTTCCCCCATTTCAGATCACTTTTTGGTTGACATTATGAACAAATCCAAAAGTTTTTCTGTCTTTACGTAATCATTTAACATTCCGAACATTAAGATTGGTAATTGTGCTTGTTACAACTTGGAATAGCGACAACTGCAGTTGCATATTCACCGTGTATGGTGAAGCGCTTGATGCATTGGCTGAAGGTACGTGTACTGATTTCACATTGAAATAATGGCATCAAAATAAAAATGTTTTGTCCTGAAGATTGAAGTCTTTTCGGATGTGACTCCATCCTGCGGGATGACTGGTTCCTGACATTTTGAAGAACCATAGTGCCTTCATTCAGGATCAAGCAGTCCAGGCAGACAGCACAGTGTCACATTCCAGAAGACTTGAATCCTCAGCAACACTCATCAGAACTTCATATGTTACATGATCTCCGTTATTTGTAATACAAAATACGCCCTGCTATTTTATCTCAATGTACTTGATAAATGTTTAAATTTTACATGTTGACTTCTTATTTACAGTAACACTGTATCCACAGTGAACCATCCCATCAATTCTCATTTATTCCTCATAGTGTCATAAAACCAAATGGATGTGTCTCAAGTTGTGACATTCTGACTGCACATGGTAATGTATATAGGTCTGCAAGGAAGAGGAGGAGGCAATCAAGGTGGACCTGCATGAGGGGTGTGGTCGTACCAAACTCTTCTGGGTTATGGCCTTGGCTGATTCATGCACACTGAAGGCAATGGTGGAATTTCGAGAGGGAGCCCGGAGCAAACCAGCTGGAGTGACATCTGGTGTCTGCCGGTTTTGTGGAACCACTGGAAATTCAGGATTGCTTGCTATAGGCAACATATGTGCAGATCAGGAATGTCAGGTGAAGTATATATAGCAAAACCTGTCTTAAAGGGAACCAGGACAAAACAGAAACCTTTGTTGTGTGGAAAACTGTTGCAGTTCCTAGGATCGGGAGTAATAAATGTTATAAAATCACATTTAATAGTAGGAAGTGTCTAATATGGAAACAGAAAAAAGGACACAACTTTAACAGCAAATATTCTTCATGTTATTTAATTTTTCTCCACACTGTACTTGCAGCATGACTGTACCCTTCCATTGCCTATTCTTTATCAGCAGTGATCAGTGCTGTTAGAAAGTGTGAGTGTTTGGACTGAAGGCTGCCAATGTTTGGTGCTTGGAGCTGTGCTTAGTGCCAGTCCAGAACACATTGCTCTACTAATACAGAATTGAATGCCATTTTAGCAAAGCTCAAGCGTACCCTGTAATATGCCGTGGCAGGCTCAGCAGGAAGAGTGCTGGTATAGCCATACACATTACTAGATGGGGGGTGGATGGTCAAGGACACATGCCAGCCACTGTACACCCAGGAAGGAGTCCCAGTACCCATTTTACAGGAGGCTGGGTGGTTCTCAGAGCCAATCTAGACAAGCATGGAGAAGAGAAAATCTCTTAATCCCACCGGGGTTCAAACCCCAAACAATCCAGCCCGTATTGAGTTGCTACACCAACTACACTATCATGGCCTCTCCACTTTAGAGCAGGCAGCAATTTTTTGTGTGCAATAGCACAGGCAATAACACAGGGGGGGCTCCAAGTTGCATCCCAAACAGCACAGTTGCACTTGCTGCAGGAAGGTTTACCTCTACAAAAAAAGGATGGCCATGCCATTATGGTAAAATATCCAGATATTTTGATATTAGATCATCTGTGATTGCTGCCATTGCCGCCAAGGAAAGAGTAGTGCTGGATTCATGAAAGTAAAAGCGACAGAAAGAAGTGAAAGGGACACATTTACAATAAAACAAATGATGACAAAATTTAATGCTGGGAAAACCCAAGTACATGTCATTAAAGCCAATTGTAAATAAGGGGCCAGTGACAAATTGTAGTAATGGTTCAGTGAAATGCTAACTAAGGAAAACTGGAAATGGCACTACAGTGAGAATGTGTGGGAGAGGCATGTAGGTGCAAGAATCAGAAACCTTCCAATATCTGGAGTAATGGTACAAGAACATGCAAAAGCAGAGGCTAAAACCTGGGGGGAAGTTAATTTAGGGCATCTGATGGATGGTAAGGAAGTTTTAAGAAAGAGACATCAGATTATGTATAATGAAATCTTTGGTAAAATTTGATGTTGGTGAAGAAACTGTAGCAGACTGGTTTGCCAGGCTGTCTTAAGTATGGATGGATGTGACCCAAAGGACATTACATGTAGTGGTGCAACGGGATTATTTTTTTGTCCACTACCAGGTACAACTCTGTGTTGGAAGGGTTAAAGATATTCTGGTGGACAACTTTGCTAAGAAGGGTTGAGGTTTCTTTAGTGGTTTGATGACTGGATGGATGGAAAAACCTCTGGATATAGGGAAGGCCGATAGATCACAGTGCTTTAAAAAGACTGATATAAATGTTTCATTGACTGGAGGTCTAACAACAGAGCCTGGATGACATTTCATTTGATGGATGATTGGCTCAGAGCATATAATGCAAAGACAAAACAACATAACCGCCATGTTCTTTTATTTTCGGGCAGTGTGATGTGCCATCCATGTGTTGGACTGTGTAATGTACAGTTTGTGTGGTTTTCACAAAACACCACGAGTGTATCTCAGCACATTGATGAGGGTATTATACTATGTATTTAGCAAAACTATTGAGAATGCTGATATGATCATGTCTAACCAACGTGGAAGCTGCATCTTCTGTCAATGAAATTGCAAAGTTTGTATCAGTCCTTGATGCAGTCATTAGGATGGCAGAGGCAACAAAGCAAGTGTCTACAAATGAACCAAAGGCATCCTCAGGAAGCATTATATTTTACTAAATATTTGAATAATGAAGAAACTAATGAGTGCAGTATACAAGAGCTCCTGGAGTCATTCAACGAGGCTACATTTGAAAATACTGGGTCATAAAATTATTGTAACATAGATAATGAGATTGAAACAGGAGCTGTTGTAAAGGAAATTGATGAGTTAATTGAGAACCACCAGCAAATGTAGGAAGATAAAAGATATTGAGAAGGAGGACGAGATGGCAGAACGACCTTCCCACAAATGACTTGTGGAATGCAAATGGAAACATACCAAATGCTGTAAAACCATCAGAGAACTTCAAGAACTTTCTCTAAGTCAGAAAAATCCTGCACTATTTTATGCAATTTGTAGAGTGAGAATATTAATTGAAAACAAAGCTTCTCAGTCAACAGCTTACGTGCAGAGAAATTTATTGTGCTACTGGCAATAACAGACATTGTATATAATGTGGTTAAAACAATGTGAGCTTTTTACACAAGATGAAGAAATATTAATGGGGTCCTTGCTGTAAAATATTTTGAATTAAACTTTAAGCATTAGTATGAAATGGAACCTGTCTGCAATGGAAAGATACTCAAGATACTCCAGTCTTTTATTGTTCCATTATAGGCAGGGTTCACTGTGTACCCAGCCATTTCAAATTGTTTGCCTTGCTAGATAGAGAGTTCAGAAACTTTTCCCTTATATTATTGAATGCACAGGGAGGTAAAGGATATATTTTTACTAACAAAGGCCTTGGAAAATGTGGTACAATTCAAATATATAATTGAAAAATTTGTAGCTAATGAAAAAAATGTTCATTGATTTAAATAAAATATTTCTGCCATCTGTATGAAGAAATGTTGAATTACTGTCTGTGACATTTCATGTGTTCTTGAGGTGGTAAATGAAAAACTAAATAAATTCTTTCAAAATTTTGCACAGTTGAAATAGATTGAAATGGTCATAACAAATCAAGATAACATTTATGAAGAAGTTGAGAGCTGATTAAATTTGGGAATGAATTCTACAGTTTACAGGGTCTTGTGTCTACTGGTCTTGTGCCTAATTAAAATTACAAATACAAGATAATTTTACATCCTGTTCTATGCTAGTTGGAATCTTGGTCTCACTTTGTCGAGAGTGTTTTGAATATTTGATCTTAAGGATGATGGTTAAGATCACATTAAGAAGCACAATTTGAACTCAGATGGCCCTAAGGTCAATACAGATGAGACTGATTGGACGTGTAGCACACATGGAGGAGGTAAGGAATTCATATGAGATTTTGGTATGAAATTTGTACAGGGAGGAGACATCTTGGAGACAGTGGCACTGATGGAAGGATAAGCTAAACAGTTTTTAAAGAAGCAGAGTGTGAAGATGTGCCTTGGGTTCAGGTCCAGTTGTGTGGTCTTAATGTGAGCCTGATAATAAACCATTGAGTTCCATAAAAGACAGTGCTTTTATTGACCTGTTGTATCACCATGAGTTTTTCAAGAAAGACTCAGCTGCATGGAGTTTATGTCATTTTTACTTAAACTGTACCAGAGTTGTGCCATAAAACTGAAAGCTCAATGTGAATTTCATGCAGCCCACTGTTTTATTGTTCTACATTATACAGAAAGCAGTGCCATGACAGAAGTGGAATAGTTTCCCAAGATCTATTAGCACACACAGTTTCAGTGTTGTAAACTGTGTGTCACTACTATTGCTTCCTCCTCAAAAGTGCTTGTCTGCCATGGTATTACCAATTCCTCCTCCTCCTCCTTGCAAGGTATTGGTACTACATGCCAAACTAAAGCATGTGATTGGTTCTTCAGTCTTATCTTAGACTTTTCTAAACCTCTTTTTTTGTTGGAGCCTACTCTGCATACACAGTGTGGTGGACTAAAATGGCTTAATGCTCACACCCATTATTATGAAAATTAGCTGGTTCAAAGTTGAAGTTGAAGTTGAAGGACAAATGACACACACTGCAGGAAGACAGACAGATCTGTGTGTGGTAAGGAGTTAGCTGTAGCTGACTAGCCAATATGTGGATGTGTTATAATTTGCTTGTGTACAGCTGACATCTGTCGGTGGCTCATACAAATACAAAGTCTTATATCTGCAGTTTGTTCTTTACAACAGGAGCATGCACGTAATGCCTGCAACAAGCTGCACCCATGTGGCCATATGTGTGGGGGAATTAAGGGAGAAGTTGTGTGTTTGCCATGTCTGCACGGTTGCTCATCAAAACTGGCTCTCAAACAGGATGCTGATGACATGTGTATGATCTGCTTTACAGAGGCTCTGTCATGTGCTCCAGCTATTCAGGTAAAGCTGTAGAAGTAAGAATTATATCTGAGCCTTATGTAATTACTGATGTCATGGTGTGATCAGTGTGTTGTGTGTTGCGTGTTTGAGAACAGGCAGTCCTTATATAATGTTGCCTTGAAAAATGTTTTGCTTTAACAGTGACAAATTTTAGCAACCAACTAATGGATGGACATTACTTGGACTTGGTTTAACGTTGTCTTCTGTGGCAGCCAGTCATATCTTAGGTGGCCAGAACTGGCATCTCAGCTGTTTATCTCTTGCTGCCTTTACAGTATATTTTAGTTCTCTTGTATGGTGCATTTTGTTTAATTTGCCCTGCATCATGGCCTCTGTATGTACTATATCTCTACTAGTAAAGTTACAAAGGTGTGGGAAGATGTTATTGAGAAGTGTATGAATGGTGACTTGAATAGGATTTGGCCCAAGCATGTTCATAATTTGAAATTTTCAATGCTGTCATTCCTGCTGTTAATAAGGAAAGCTTTGGAATGTGTGGACATGTAAGGCTTATTGAATTGGAGCAAAGTAGTGTACATGTTTATTGTTGATTTATGCTGTGTTCGTTCTCTTTATTGTGTTGCTGTTATATACATATTAATAAGAAATAGTGATGTGTGTAATAAATAGTTCTGTATAGTGATGTGTTGCTGAGGTAATGGAGTGTGGTAGGATCACTGAGGAATTCATCTCAGGCATTTTGATTTGTTCTCATGTAGATAAATGCTGTGTCCTGGGGTGTGATTTTCAGAATTGTAACCCAAACATCAGATGTGGAAATCATATGTTACCATTTTAAAGTGTTAAATAGTTAAAAACACCTGTTTGTAGTTTTGCCTCAGTACAGTTGGAGTGCAGTGATAGCAAAATTATTTGATAATCAATATGGATAACTTTGTGTTTTCCTATCTTAAACAGTGCCATAGTACAGTGAAAGTGTTCTATTTAGAACAATGTTTTTATTTGTTTCAAAGTGGGCAGTGCACAATGTATACAGTATAACTGCTGGCAGCCAACTAACCTGCCATCCCTTTAGTACCGCCTGTGGATCAGCCCAAGTAGAACAACTGAAATTATTTCTTTGTGCAATGCCTTAAGATTGTGATTAGACTTAGTGATCTAGTCAGACCACATTTATTGCCTGCATGACATGTCATATGCATGTTCATTTCATAAGATGTCTGATCTATTACTGTCAGCCTGCTTGCAGAGTCATAACTTTAAGTTGCGCTTGGTGCAACTGGCATGTAGGTACAAATGAAACAATATCATGTGAGAAAATTTTATGTGGATTTAGATGAAATAGGCATAAAAGCATTTGAAATGATGAGAAAGTAGTTTATTTTAGAGAATAGTGCTTGATAATGAAGGACAGTGTGAAAGATTACTGAAGATGGTTGTTTTCTTGTGAGCAATGAAAGAAACTCTTATGTGGTACATAATTTGTAAAATATATACAAATTATCATGAAAATGTGCAGGAATATATTTTTATGGTTACTTATAATTGACCTGTTGATACACTTTTATGTTATCATTCTTTATTTTGTGTTGCAGTTAAAATGTGGTCATGTGTTTCATTACCACTGTTGTCGCCGTGTTCTAATGAAAAGGTGGGCTGGCCCAAGGATAACATTTGCATTTTCTCAGTGCCCAATATGTAAGGTAATATTGACTGATATTCTATGTTTATGTTATGAACATGAACAGTTATTTGCTGAACAGTAGTTTAGAGCAACTTACTTTGGGACTTCCATCTATCATCCTAGGTTGAAAAGACAAAAATTAAACAACATTCAGAAACTTGATCTGTAAATACTGTGTTCAGTTTTTTTATTTTTAGACTGTGGATGATGGGAGGAGTAGTTATAAATATAATGTACTATTGCTGGAGCTCTTGGAAGTGAGCAGAATGTCTTGCAGTAGAAACCAACTTAATACACACAAATTCCAGTCCACAACTAATGTATTGTTCCTTCTACATATTTTGGTTATGTGACCATCACCTTGGAGACTGTACAAAATTTGAAGTGGGATTTGGCAAACTGTTACATTAAAACTTGAGATCTGTGCTCCTCTGGACAACTATGCAGTGTATAGTGGTAATTTCTTACTGACGTTTCAGGACAACCTATTGGTCCCATGTTGCAAGGGTCTTGGCTTCTCGGATTCTCATCCCTTGAGGATGGGACCAATAGGTTGTCCTGAAACGTCGGGAACAAGTTACCACTATACGCTGTGTAGCAATCCAGAAGATTGCAGATCTCTTCTACTTCACGCCGGAAGTCTGGCATCATGCATGTTACGTTGAATCTTGTTTTAAGTTAGCTGACATATTGCTGAGTGTAAGGGGACACTAATTGTTGGCATATCTGTTCTGTAAACAAGTTGTTATTCCCAAACATCTGTATGTCACACAGTGCAGAAGATAAAATATTGTATTGTATTTTTATTTATCCTGCTTGACCAAATTTGTGTAGGATACATTAATACAGCTCCTATATCACTGGACAACAAATTTAAAAAAAAATTTTGTATCTGTGATGAATATGTTATTAATTTATTTGTTTGCATCTATGAAGTTAGAAAAGGGACAAAAAAGTTACTTGGCTGTAGTTTTAAAATTATGCTACCACTATGATATTTTACGAAATAGGTTGAAATATTATAGAGAAAGGTGGATTAAATAAAAAACTAAATACTATTCAGTGGAAAAGAATGTGTTTAGTAGACTTATTCTGTTTAGGGATAATATTTACAACGTAAATTGAACATCTGCACAGTCTTTTTCAT
>JGI20166J26741_12104473_pt1 | contig 18632 bp, 16 predicted proteins | sample TergutCu122P5_FD_26741 | JGI IMG/M metagenome (IMG submission 26741)
ATTATTCGATTATCCGCACGGCGCTGGAGCGGTTACAAGCTAAGATTACTTACAGTGATATTATTTTTCATCTGCTGCCGAAAGAATTTACATTGACTGGCCTCCAAAATTTGTACGAGGCAATTAGCGGAAGAAAAGAGCTGGCTGCGAATTTTCGGCGCAAAATTATTGACATGGTAGAGGAAACCGAGCATTACACAAGCGAAAAAGGCCATAGGCCCGCTAAAATCTACATTCAAAAGCCTAAGTTAAATTTGGGAGGGGATTTATCGTGAAAAAACTCTTAATCGTAGTCGATATGCAGAATGATTTTATTACCGGGTCACTCGGCTCGTCTCAAGCCCAATCAATTTTGCCATACGTAAAATCGAAGATTGAGGAATACAAAAGGGACGGAAGCAGAATTGTTTTCACCCGAGATACCCACTATGAAAATTACCTAGACACACAGGAGGGTAAACGGCTCCCGGTTGTCCACTGCGTCGATGGGACGTGCGGACACGCTATCGTCGATGATTTGGAAACGACCGACAGTGAGATTTTCGATAAACCGACTTTTGGCTCACTGGCGCTGGTGAAGCATCTTACGGAGACAGCGAGTAACGCGGAGGAGATAGAACTGTGCGGACTATCCGTTCGCTGGCCTCTGTTAATATGCAGCCAGCCGCGCTGATTGCGAACGCGTTTTCCACTCTGGCCGAAAGCGCTGATAAAATTGGTCAGTTGAACATTTCTCCTGACCTGTTAAGGGAAGTTTTGAGCCATGAATAAATCCGAGCGGAAAATCGTCATCATCACGCGTGAAACCCGTGTGGACGGCCTGATCCGGCAATTCAACAATATCGCCCAAGCTGAATTTTATGTTGAGAAAATGGGCGGAGATTTTGCCGATTATAAAAGGGAATCCGCGCGGTACAAAGATGCGGTTTCCGGTTCCTACGAACAGCTCGAACAGCTCGCCCACGTGCAGCGCCTCGACCGGGAATATGTGCCGCAGTATATTTTCGGCGCGGATGATATTGTGGTTGTTATCGGACAGGACGGCTTGGTTGCCAATACGCTCAAATACCTGCGCGAGCAGCCGCTTATCGCGGTAAACCCCGATCCGGCGCGTTATGACGGCGTTCTGCTGCCTTTTAAGGAGAGCGACCTCACAGCCGTCGTCCGCGATGTTATTGCCGGACGTCGCCAGTTCAAACAAGTGACGATGGCACAGGCAACGTTAAACAATGGACAAACAATGCTTGCGGTGAATGATCTTTTTATTGGGCGAAATACCCATGTGTCGGCGCGATACAATCTAAATGTCGGCGGGCGGAATGAGAACCAATCCTCCAGCGGCATCATCGTTTCCACCGGCTTAGGACGCACAGGGTGGCTGAAAAGCGTCGTCGCTGGGGCGACCGGCGTGGCGGCCGCGTTAGGCGAGGATATGTCCGGCGCGGCTAAGCGCCTGACCTCGGCTTCGGGATCGCGCGAATGGGCCAGCGATACGCTGTACTATTCAGTTCGCGAGCCTTTTCCCAGCAAGGTCACGGGAACCTCTTTGGTATTCGGACAGGTACCGCCGGGAAATCCCCTCACGGTCACCTCCCAGATGCCGGAAAGCGGGGTCATTTTCAGCGATGGTATCGAACAGGATTTTTTGCAGTTTACCTCCGGGATTACGGCTACAATTTCTATTGCGCCCCAAAAGGGACGACTGGTGGTATGACCGGAAACAGGCAGGGTTCAAGGCGGAAATCCGCCCTGGGCGCTGTCTGTTTTTATACTTTCTGCCGTTCTCAATATAATCCGATGAGAAATTCCTCAATCTTGGCCATATCCGGTTCATAAGACAGCTTCGTGTTTTCCGCCGCCTTTTCAAAATCCGCCTGATACTTGTCCACAAGTTTGAATATTTCCTCAAAGCTGTAAACGCCATTTCGTAAATTCATAAGAAATTCGTGCTCGTCTCTCCGTCGTGTGATTATGCCCCTGCCATTCAAAATATCCGTGCCGGTAATCAGCAATCTTATCAAGTGCATAGCGTGCTTGTATAAATGGGCGTCGTCTTTCTTGTTGTTCCTATGGTTCAATTTGTTATAAGCCTTAACCGTATTGCTCAGCTCGGAATATATCCCAGCAAAATCATTTATTGGATATTCTTTCAACTCTATGTCAAACTTCAGTACGCCATCGCTAGCGTAAATCTTTATCGCACCGTTCTCAAAAAAAGTATATTTTTTCCTAAAATATTCAAGCTGGGCGTTAAGCGTGTTTCGCAGATGCTTTATTTTTTCCTGTTCTTCATAGCTGTCATGGCACAGCGCGTTTTGCAAACGGCGAAGTTGAGCTGTCGCATAGTTTCCGAAACTGTTTATCACCCGTTTGGACAAAAACAGATCGGCGTTCCCGCGCAGCCGCTTCCCCTTTTCCGTCATGATCACAATGCAGTCCTCATCCGCGCCTAAAAGCTCCAGCGCGTTTGGATTGGCGTCGGCGCAGAGCCGCACAAATTTCTTCAATCCATATATGACGGCATCGCTCGGCAAGTCCTCAAACTGTTCAAATCCGTTAAGCCCCAGCAGGTACTTTCTGTCCTCGATAAGAACGCCGCGAAGATCATAGTCACTGCTTTCGTTATTCGTTCCATAACCCCGCGAGCCGCTTAAAGTTAAGTAAATCACATTTTTCAAGTCAGGGTTCGTACGTAGAAAATCGTATTCCGTTTTTTGAAGCAGTTCATTGTTGTTCATTTGCCCACGCCCGCTCGATTATTTCCTTAAAAACAACATCAACCCGCGCATAGCCGCGATTCTTTTCAAACTTCATTTCATCGAGCCTATCGGTGAAAAGCCCAATTTCTCTTTGGAAGTAATCAATCAACTTTTTATTCTGCTTTATCGTGTGGCTTTCATTGGAAACGGCCTTTATTTCTTCCAACTCTCTGATTACGTCAAGAATATCCGGCGCGGTTTCCGTCTCCGCAAGCGTCCGGTCATATTCCATATAGGGTATTTTGTTATACTGGTAAATAAAGTTCAAAATTGCAATCGGGCGCAAAACGTAGAAATACCGCTTCAACTTGTTCTCGTCTTCCGCGAGGATTTCAGCCAGTTTGTTCTTCGCGATGCTGAGGTAATGGTAACTGACAGCGATTGGATTGAAAAATTCCTCCGCCAAGCCTCGTAGCAAGCCGGTTATATATTCGTCCCGGATATATATTTCGTTTGAGGAAAGCCATTCAAACATAACGGCGTTGGATTTCATAATATGTTGAAGAACCTTTTTCAAATCCCAGCCATTTACATCAAACACAGCATCGGCGACATATTCAATGATATCCTTCTTGTCCAACACGCTCAAATACCAGTCTCTTTCATGCACATAAACAAAACGGCAATCATAGTCCGAATCTGGCGAGGCAAAACCCCAGCCACGGCTGCCTGATTCTATGGCAAGAGGAATTTTGACCGTATAACATTTTTCTGTTTCTGCTAATTTCTGTATGATGGCTTCTTTTATTTCAAGCATAAAGCACTTCCCCTTTTCAAACGTCGCATACTGATTATACTTGGAACTGTGAATAAAATCAATCGGGCGCTAATAAATGTAATTATTTTGTTTCTTGACAAATCCGTATCTCCATGTTATCCTTATTTCATCAAATAATGGAAAGGAAGGTGACGTCATGCTTAGACTAAGTCTGAATACGAATAATAGTGAATCTTGCCCGCGCTGTTTGAATCGGCATGGCGTTATTTAGCGCCTTCGATCCAATGCCGCTTTTACGCCCGGGTAAATTGCCCGGGCTTTTTTGCGCCCATTTTCAGAAAGGTTATGACTATGATTGAACTAAAAGGAAAATACAACACCGCGAAGGTGTTTACCGATAATATCGAGCAGGAAGCGATCTCGCAGATTATCAACCTGCTCAACCAGGAATTTGCGCGCGGCAGCAAAATCCGCATCATGCCGGACACCCACGCCGGGGCGGGCTGCACCATCGGCACCACGATGACCATCACCGACAAGGTTGTCCCAAATCTTGTGGGCGTGGACATCGGATGTGGCATGGAAACCGTGCTGTTGGCGGATAAACATGTGGAATTGCAAAAACTTGACAAAGCGATCCACGAAGTTGTCCCTGCCGGATTTGACACCCGCGATGAAATCCATCCCTATATGAACGAAATAAACCTGGCGGAACTGCGCTGCGCCGACCATGTAAACCTTAACCGGGCCGAACTGAGCATGGGTACGCTGGGCGGGGGTAATCATTTTATTGAGCTGGATAAAGACGATGAAGACCGGCTTTATTTGGTCGTCCACTCCGGCAGCCGGAATTTGGGCAAGCAAGTGGCGGAGTATTATCAAAAGGTTGCCGCTAAAGATCTGGAGAAACGCCGTAACGACGGCTCTAAGCTGATCGCCGAATTAAAGGCGCAGGGGCGCGAGAAGGATATAGAGACTGAGCTTCGCAAGCGGGAGTTTCTGAAGGTCGATAAAAACCTGGCTTTCGCCGAGGGAAAGCTGTTTGACGACTATATCCACGATATGACAGTGACCCAGCGTTACGCCATGCTTAACCGCAAAGCGATAGTAAAGGAAATCGTCAAGCGTATGAAATTCAAGGCGGAGGACAGCTTCGCTACGATTCATAACTATATCGAAACCGACGCCATGATTCTGCGTAAAGGGGCAATCTCCGCCAAAGACGGCGAGCGTGTGCTGATCCCCATTAACATGCGGGACGGCAGCCTGATTTGCGTCGGCAAGGGCAACCCGGACTGGAATCACTCCGCGCCCCACGGAGCCGGACGGCTGATGAGCCGCAGCGCCGCGAAGGAAAGCATTACTTTGTCCCAGTTCAAGGCATCGATGGAGGGAATTTATTCATCAACGGTCAATAAATCGACTATTGACGAATCGCCTTTCGCGTATAAACCTATGGACGAAATTGTCGCTAATATCGCTGACACAGTCGAAATAATCAAAACGATCAAGCCCGTCTACAACTTTAAGGCGGCAGAATAAGGAGTAAAATGAAAAAGCATAAATCATCATTATTGAGATTGACGAAAGAGACGCCGGAAATCCGCAGACAGCGAGTTTCATCAGGCTATAAATTCCGTGCGGTTGTTTTTGAAAGCAAGAAAAAACGGCTGCTGGAAAAGGCAAAAGTAGGTGAATGCAATGAATAGTATAAAAATATCCTTCACACCACAAGCACCAATTTGTGATAATGATGAAGTAACTGATCTGATGTGGGATTATCTCGGCTGTCTATATAAAAATGGTCAGATTTTGAAGGATTATTTGCTCATAAAAAAAGCAGATTGTAACATCGCTATCGCAACCATTCCCTCTAATGATGCTCTTGATGATGCGCACAACAGCATCTATGCTTCCAAATATCTTGCGGAAGTTAAAAACATTTTTGAAGTCAGCACGGAAATTTTGGGGGAAAACCTGAACACGGATAAATCTTGCGAATGTGCCGAAAAGCCGGAATGGTATATGCTTTATACTGACTGGTCAGATGAAGAGAGTCCCGTGGTTTGCGGCAGGTGTGGGAAAAGTGTGCCGCTTTACAAATTGCCTTATATTAGTGTCGAAGGCACAAATGGGCATTTTGAAGAGGAGCATTTCAGCACGGTAAGTTGGAAGGACATGTACAGAGCCGTTGATAAGTTATGGATGGCCTGTCTTTCAGACCGGTTTACTTTTCGGCAAATGCACGATTTGAACTCCACTCTTACAAAAACAGGCAGATATATTTGTAAAGAATTTGAGGAGCTTACCGGCATTCCGTGTTACTATTATTTGTTCAACAATAAGAAAACAAGCGCCAAATGCCCATCTTGCGGGGGAGACTGGAAATTACATGAAGGGAAAACTTTTATTGATTACAAGTGCGACAAGTGCAAACTTGTCGCCGATGAGGTGTCCAATTAAACTATGAATATTGCATTGAATGTAAATCAAACCGAATTGCTTGATGTGCTGCTGAACGTGGCGGTCATCCGCCCCGTCTTTATTTGGGGCGCTCCGGGTATCGGAAAATCTTCCATTGTTGAGAATTTCGCCCGTTCCCTCGGCCTGCCCTGCGTGTCACTGCTGGGAAGCCAACTCGCGCCGGAGGACATCATCGGCGTGCCTCAGATTATCGAGGGTAAAAGTGTGTTCTGTCCACCCCGCATGATTGCAAGGGATGAACCCTACTGCCTGTTCCTGGATGAACTCAACGCCTGCTCACAGGAGGTACAAAAGGCATTTTACAGCCTGATCCATGACCGGCGCATCGGCGAGTATTTTCTGCCAAAAGGCTCTATTATCATCGGCGCGGGCAACCGGGCTCAGGATAACGCAATCGTCAAACCCATGTCCTCGGCCTTGATTAACCGCATGTTCCATGTTGAGCTGATCGCTTCTCACCGCGATTGGCTGGATTGGGCCGGGCAAAACGGTATCCATCCGTACATAATCGAATATATCGGTCTGCGCCCCGATCACTTGTGGAAACAGCCGCCTAAAACTGAGGAACCGTTTTCCACACCGCGCTCGTGGCATATGCTGTCCGACGCCATTTACAGTTACGGAGACAATATTACCGAAAAACAGTTGGAAATACTGGCTTCTGGCTGTCTGTCGCCGCACCACGCTACGCAGTTCCGCGCTTTTGTTAAACAAATCCGCAACCGTTACGCATTGTCCGCCATCATCAACGGCGATCAGAAGTGGCCGAGCGCGCCGGAGGACAGGGATGCGCTGTATTTCCTTGCGCAGAGCTTCAAAGCGCGGCTTATCAAGGAATTGCCGCTTGATAAAAACAACCTTTCCGGCGCGACTCAGGATTTGGCGTTCAGAGCGAAAGCGTTGATGAAGGATTTGGCAAATATCAGCCTTGAAATTGCTCAAATGACCGTGGCCTCCGAGGATGAAAATGCCATGCCCGATTGGTTTGTGGTGGAAGTTATCCGGGACTTGCCCAGATTGGCGGCGAAGAAATAATGTCGAGGGCAAAACAGCGCAACAAAGAACAAAACGACATCGCCACGCAAAATTTCAAAGCCGGTCTTCAGATAGTTAAGAATCATCCGTTGTTTTACCCACTGGAAAATGGTGCCTCCGTGCGCAGAGATGAAAATAGCGATTACCCGGAGGAAGGACTTGCGCTTGTGACAAAGGACGGCTGCATTCTGTGCCATCCGAAACGCCGGGCGGAGCCGGAGCAATGGGCGCGGGTAATCGCTCATTGTCTGCTGCACTTGGGAATGGGGCATTTTCAAGAAAAAAGTCAGCCTGTTTTGTGGAATATGGCCTGTGATTGTGTCGTTGAGAAATTCCTTAACGACTTGAAATTCGGGGCTTCTTTGGTAGACATTCCTCTCCCGCAGGGTATTAACGATGAAGAACGGCTGTATCAGAGGTTATTGGAATCACCTGATAAGGCCGGATACTCCGGCTTTGGTACGGCGGGAGAGAGAGCAAGGGATATGCTATTTGAAAACAGCGACCGTTATCGCTATTACGGCAAGCCGCCCCAGTGGTCAAAGCTGTTCGCCGCTGGTCTGTCCGCCGCTGTCCGCAGCGCGGTAAATGTTGCGTCCGGCGAACAGGAATCCCTTTCGGCGAATCCCAACGAATCCATAAACAGCCAAGCCTACCGCGCCAAACAGTGGTTTATCTCCAGCTATCCGCTTTTAGGCGCTATCGCCGCGAATTTCAAGCTGATCGAGGACTATCAAATCTGCCAGCGTATGGAGATCACCGTCGCGGCCATTTCGCCAGCGTTGTCCGAGATTTACATAAATCCGTCCTATGTGCTGGACGCTGCGGAAACCCGTTTCGTGATGGCCCATGAATTTCTGCACGCCGCGCTCCGTCACGACGCGCGGCAGGAGTGGCGGGACGCCTACCTTTGGAATGTGGCCTGCGATTATATAATCAACCAATGGCTGACGGAAATGGGTGTCGGCGAGCGCCCGGATGGGCTTTTATATGATGAGCAATTCAAGGGTTTGAACGCCGAGGCAATCTATGATCGTATCGTCACCGATATGCGAACCTACCGCAAACTGGCCACATTGCGCGGCGTAGGGCTGGGCGATATTCTGCCCGGTCAGCGCGGGCCGTCCGCCGATGTGGACCTGGACGCTTTCTACCGGCGCGCGCTGTCGCAGGGGTTATCCTACCATCAGGAGCAGGGGCGCGGTTATCTGCCGGAAGGATTGATTGAGGAAATACGCGCGCTATCGCATCCGCCCATTCCGTGGGACGTGGAATTGGCCCGCTGGTTTGACGAGCAGTTTACCCCTATTGAAAAAATTCGTTCCTACGCGCGGCCCAGCCGCCGCCAATCCTCTACGCCCGACATCCCCCGGCCAAATTGGGTTGTATCCAAAGCCGCGCTGGACGGAAGGACTTTCGGGGTAGTGTTGGACACCTCCGGCTCGATGGAGCGCGGATTGCTGGCTGCCGCGTTGGGAGCCATCGCCAGTTACAGCGCGGCGCGGGACGTACCGGCGGCGCGCGTAGTATTCTGCGACGCCGACGCCTATGACGCCGGTTATATGAAACCAGAGGACATTGCCGGAACTGTTAAAGTTAAGGGGCGGGGCGGCACAATCCTCCAGCCCGGAGTTGATTTGCTGGAAAAGGCCGAGGACTTCCCGAATGAAGCCCCGATATTGATTATTACTGATGGTTATTGCGATAAAGTGGTTCTGTATGGCAGGGAGCACGCTTTTTTAGTGCCGCAGGGTGCGAATCTGCCGTTTGTCCCTAAGGGGAAAGTATTCAGAATGAGGTAAAAATTACAAAAAACAATTTGGGAGGTAATACTTATGTCTGCAATTATAATGGGGATTTTCCCCACAGAAAATTCAAATAATTATTTATCATTTGGGAGGAACCATGATAGAAATACAAGGGAAACGCAATTCCGCGATTATTTACGCGGATAAAATCGATAGAGAAACAAAAACCCAACTGGCTGAGTTGTTACGCGACATAGCTTTTGCCGATTCAAAAATTAGGATCATGCCTGATACCCATTCAGGAAAAGGCTGTGTCGTTGGAACTACAATGACACTAACCGGGCGGCTGTGCCCGGCTTTAGTCGGCGTCGATATAGGGTGTGGAATGGAGACGGTAATCTTTGAGGAAAAGTTGATCGACCTTCCTAAATTGGATGAACTTATCCATTCTCAAATACCCTGTGGTTCGAGGGTACACGGAAGCCCTTTGGCGTCGGCGGATGAAGTGAATTTGTCAAAACTTCGATGTTATTCCAAGATAAACGCCGACCGCGCATACCGCAGCATAGGAACGCTTGGCGGCGGGAATCACTTCATAGAATTTGACAAGGATGATAACGGTACCCTTTATCTGGTCATCCATTCCGGCTCCAGGCAACTTGGGAGCGATGTGGCCAAATACCATCAGGACGCCGCATATCGCTATCAATGCAAAAAGGCCAAAAGGAATGCCAGAACAACGTCGTTTCAGCGCGATGACGACGAGTATTATCTAAAACCCGCAAGCTATGAAAAAAAGTCTCCTTCCGTTGTATATGGACGGGCAATCCTTGACGGCGAACTTTTTGAGGATTATATCCATGATATTTCGGTCGTGCAAGAATTTGCAACGCTAAACAGAAAGACGATGGCCGAAATCATCAGAAGCGGTATGGGACTGCACAGCAAAGACGGCTTTTCAAATGTTCACAATTACGTCGATACCGAGCGGATGATCCTGCGGAAAGGGGCTATTTCCGCCAATCAGGGGGAACGGCTCATTATCCCGCTGAATATGCGCGACGGCGCGCTGATCTGTACCGGTCTCGGAAACCCCGATTGGAATTTTTCAGCTCCCCACGGCGCGGGGCGTGTCTGTAGCCGTACTGACGCAAAATACGCCTACAGTGTTGAAGAATTTCAAGAGCAAATGAAAGGCGTCTATACAACGACCGCGAACGCGGGTTCAATCGATGAATGCCCAATGGCGTACAAAGCGCCGGAGGGTATCATTTCTTCAATTGGAGATGCTGTGAAGATCGAAAAAACCATACGGCCAATTTATAATTTCAAAGCATGTAACTGATAGGCAGGCTCACGCACGATATAATGCGTGAGCCTGTTCTTTTACAATCTCGGGTCAACCGGCTCGCTTTCCATAGCCAGCACTCCGAACACGCATTCATGCACGCGGTAAAGCGGGTCATTCCGCACAAAACGCTCCAGCGATTCCATACCCAGCGCAAATTCGTTCAGCGCCAGATTGCGTTTCTTTGACAGGGAACGCTTCTTTAATCGCTCTAAATTATCCTCCAGCATATACTCAGGGCCGTAGATGATACGAAGGTATTCGCGCCCACGGCATTTTACGGCAGGCTGTAAAAGTTCGCTGCCTTTCAGGGCGATAAAATCGTAAGGCTTGACGACCATGCCTTCGCCGCCGGAAGCGGTCAAATCCCCCCACCACTTAGCGCCGGCCGCCACGCTGTTTTCATCCAATAAATCAACGAGTATATGGTTGGTCGCCATAAAAATCGGGTCAGTTCCTGTAACGTATTTTGCAATGGTTTCCATATGCCAGATATGGTTTTCACCGCACCACATTTTGCCCTCCGTAGCAAGGATATGGAAGGGTGCAATCCGATAATCGTCCAGGCTTTTTACATCCCAGCAGTAACGGCGATAGGCGTCAGTATATAGTTCGAGCGCGTCGGCACGGGCTTGATACCGCTCCAGCAATACGGATAAATCCACGTTCTGATTGGACTGCGCCTCGCCCTCAGCCGTTTTGTCATTAAGCGTAACCATAGCTTCTTGAATGGCTTCAACCGCCACGGACAATCCGCTTCGGCCAGCACGCCCGACAGGTGCATATTGTTCTTCAAGAAGTTTCTGAGCTTTCGCAGACCAAGGCATAAGCTCAGTATCAAGGCAAACCCAATCCGTGTTGAAATCATTCCAGAAATTTGAGGCAGCCAACACAACTAAAAGCCTGTTCAAAATTGTGGTTTCTATTAAACTATCCTCAAAGAAATGCCGCCCAGTTCTGGTATAAATAATCCCGAAGCTGTTATCATTTACTTTGAAGCGCTGTGCGGCGGTTTCGGCGTCTTTGCACAGCACGATGACCGCGCGGGAACCCATATGTTTCTGTTCACAAACGACTTTACCTATGCCGCGCGATTTGTAATAATCGAATGCCTCGGTCGGGTATTCCAAATAGTCCGGGAGCCTGCTTGTCTCGCAGGGAGACATGGTTGGCGGGAGATAAATCAGCCAATGCGGGTCGGCGGCGAAGCGACTCATAACTTCCAGTGCCGCAACGGAATTTTCGGCGTTGATTTTTATGCTGCGGCGAAGGCGAGTAGTGAGATATTTCTGTCCCAGCACATCGTCAATATTCAACATATCGTCGTTCTCGGCAGGCTTATCGAGAAACGGCTTTGCCGGGGCATAGTATTCCTGTTTAGCGTCAACTTGAACGATTTCTTTATCGGGATAACGGAAGCAAGTCAGTTTGCCTCCGAACACGCAGCCCGTGTCTATGCAGAAGGTATTATTGATCGCTTCGACTTCGGGTGTAGGGGTATGCCCATAGACCACCATCGCCTTGCCACGATACTCATTTGCCCACGGCAAGCGGACAGGCAAACCGTATTCGTCGGTCTCGCCGGTTGTATCTCCATACAAGCAAAAGTCGCGGACGCGACCGCTGCTCCGCCCCTGATATTTTTCTTTCAGCCCCGCATGAGCAACGACCAATTTACTGCCATCGAAAACATAGTGACTGATAAGGTCGTCCAAAAAAGTTTTTACAGACGCGACAAATTCCTCACTTTGGGCGCTTAACTGCTCGACGGTTTTATCAAGCCCATGCGAGAGCTGGACATTGGAGCCGCGCAGTTTTTTCAGAAGTTTTACATCATGATTTCCCGCGATGCAATATGCCGCGCCGGACTGAACCATATTCATCACAAGGCGGAGAACTTCTATATTCTTCGGCCCTCTATCACAGAGATCGCCGAGGAATATTATCCGGCGTCCTTCCGACGGCGCGGCAATGAAGTTATCCTTGTCTACCGTATAGCCAAGTTTATCAAGCAGGGCGCATAGTTCGTCATAGCAGCCGTGAATATCACCGATAATATCAAACGGGCCGGATTCGTCCTTTTTGTTATTCCATAACGGTGCGCGGACAATTTCGACTTCGGACATTTCTTCTTCGCTTTTCAGTACATACACATAGCGGAATCCCTCTTTTTCGAGATGCCGGAGAGAACGGTGTAGCTGTTCGCCCTGCCGTGTGATAACATGATCGCCGAAATCCCGGTCGGGACGATTTTTATTGCGTTCTTTGCAGATTTTTTCGGGAATATCCAGCACAATCGCCACCGCGTGGCAGTTCTGCTCTTTAGCCAGATTCAGCACCGATGCGCGGGCTTCTTTTTGAACATTCGTCGCGTCGATTACGGTCATAAGTCCCAGTTCAAGGCGCTTGTTGGCGACATAGTAAAGGGTTTCAAACGCCTGCGAAGTCACCTGCTGATTGTTTTCATCATCAGAAATCAAGGCACGGAAATAATCGGAAGATAACACTTCCGTCGGCTTGAAAAACCGCTTGGCAAACGTGGACTTTCCGCTGCCCGATACGCCAATCAGAGCGACAACCGCGATCTCAGGAATTTCTATTCGCATAGTGTGAACACCCCCATCTGCGTCGGAGCGCCATGAGTCGCGTCCGTATCGCCGATTTCGGAAAATTGTACGGCATATCCGAACTTCTCCGCCGTCCTGTTCGCCCAGCTTCGGAACTCCGCCCGCGTCCATTCAAAACGGTGATCACCGTGGCGCAAATCGCCCTCGTGTAAATTGCCGTAGTTCACGTTGTATTCCTTGTTCGGCGTAGTCAGCACCACCACAGGCGGCTTCGCAAATTCAAACAGCAGCCGTTCAAAGGCGGCGAGGCGCGGTACGTCTAAATGCTCAATTACTTCGACGACACAGGCGGCGTCATAACCCGCGAATCTCGCGTCCTTATAAGTAAGGGAGCCTTGAAAAAGTTGTACCCGTTCCCGCATGGAATCCCCGGCGCGTTCCAGCTTCAATTTTTCGCTCGCGCGTTCAAGAGCGACATGGGATACGTCAACGCCAGCAATGTTTGTGAATTGCCCCTCTTTTACAAGCAGGGACAATAGATTTCCCTCTCCGCAGCCGAGGTCGATTACACGCTTCGCTCCGCAGCTTTTCAACGCGGCCACAACGCTCCCGAGACGGCGCGTATTCAAGTTCAAAGTTTTATCTATCTTTTCTTCCGTGTTTTCCGGTTCGGCGGTCAGTATTTCTCCGTCGGCCTCATTTGAAACCGACAACCGCTCGAACGCCATATTGACAAGAGAACGGCGGCGTTGCAGGTATCTCCCGGTTATGTATGCCTTTTCCGGGTGCGTAGGCAACCAGTCCCCTGCGTGATTCAACAGCTTGTCCACTTCCTCCGCGCCGACCCAATAATGTTTCTGCCTGTCGAAAACCGGAATCAGCACATAGAGATGATCCAACATGTCTCGGAGGCGAACCTTACCGCTGATGGTCAAATTAACGTATTTGCTCTCGCCCCAATCGGGAAATTTCTCATCGGAAATAAAGGTTTCATAACTGACCTGATACCCAAGCGGCTCAAAGATACTTGCCAATTTTTCCTGCTCTCCACGGCATGGCAGCATGGTAACAGTCGCCGTCAAATCCAACGGGGAATCCGACAACGCCTGACGCGAATCTGCGCGGCCCGTCATAGCGGTTCCGAATACCCGCGAAATTGCTGTACTCATAAAAGAGGACGACACATAAGGCCGGTCATTGACGTAATCGAACAGCCCGCCGCCCGTCGTCCCAACTTTACCGCGCGCCAAATCGACGGGGTCGATGTCCAGAAGCAGCGCCGCCGTGGTGCGCTCGTCAGAAACTTCTGGATAGAATACATATGCTTTCCCGTGGTTCAGTTCAAATACCTGCGGACGGGAAGGATTTTTATACAGCAAATAGCCAAGATCAGTCGCGTTTTGTCCCGAATATGTTATGGTTAAAAGCATGAACCCCCGCCCCCTTACAACTCTATACACATGATAACATAAAATTCGCGATATTCCAAGCCTGTCTATTATAGGACAACATATTTTTCGAACTGTTTTTGCATATAGGATAACGAATGCTATTTTTGGAGACAAGGTATGACAACTTATTCTTTAGAAGGCTTGAATATAACCGTAGCAGAATTCCTGCGCCCTTTCTTCGATCCGAACGAAAAGGTTTGTTTCCGGGTTTTCAGCGATAAGCCCGGTTCGGCCTTTTCCGGGCAGAAGCTTGAGTGCGAGCTGTCACGCTTTGGCGAATTTGAAAAAACACTAAAAGCGCATAACGAGCAGGAGCGCGGTGTTTATTTTGTCGTAAACTATGGCGGGAATGACGATGCTTCCATAACGCGGATCAACGCCCAATTCGCCGAAATGGACGATGTACCGTTAGAGGAACAACTGGCACGGATACAGGCGTTTCCGCTGGAACCGTCGCTGATCGTCAAAACGAGGAAGTCGCTCCACTGTTATTGGCTCATGAAAAGCGCCAAAATGGAGAATTTCCGGCGCATACAGCGTAAGCTTGTCGCACAATTCGGCGCTGACCCCGCATGTGTCAATGAAAGCCGGGTACTGCGGCTTCCTGGGTTTTATCACTGCAAGGAAGATCCGATAATGGTACAAACTGTTAAATTCAATCCGGAGTTGAGGTACGGGCAGAAAGAACTCGAGGTCGTTTTACCGGATATAGCCGATGATGGAACGGATTATGTAACTCCTGCTGCTTTTTCCCGCGCATCCACCGGCGATCACGGAAAACAGAAGGGGCTGGCCCTGGTCGGTCGCCGCTGTCTGTTCATCCAGCACTCTAAGAGGGACGCCAAGACTCTTTCCGAGCCCGACTGGTACGGTATGATCACCAATCTGGCCGTCTTTGAGGGCGGCGTGTCAGCGATACATAAACTTTCCAAGCCGTATCCCAACTACGACGAACGGAAAACCCAGGCGAAAATCGAGCATTTCTGGAAGTCCGGCACCAAACCCATGACCTGTGCAATGATTGCTGAAAAAGGATTTTCCTGCCCAAAACTGGCGGACGGCACCTGCCATTGCAAATCCCCTGCCGCGTTTGCGTTCATCCCCGCTACCACGGAGGAACTCAAAAAGGCTTTGGACGCCGTGAAAATCAAGCGTGAAGCAGCCGAGGATGTCCGGCTGGCTCAGCGGTTTATTGATGAATTTCTCTATAACGCCGATCCTGCCTTCGCCGAAGTTTTCATCAACCATAACATAAAGGCACATTTTATGCTGTCTGCCGGTGATGTCAAAGCGCTGCCCGCTTTTCAGGAGGATATTTACAAAACCTTTTCAGCTTCCCGCGAGGCCCGGCGTGAAAGGGGCGGCGATAAGCCGGAATGGTACGAGGAGGGGGAGCGCGGCGCTCTGCGGTTCCTGCCAGGCGTGCTGGCGGAGCATATGGCGGCAAATGTCAACGCCTTCTTTGCAGCAGAACAATATTACTTCTACGAAAACGGCGTGTACACACCCAAAAGCGATCTGCAGGCCCAGGCGCTGACACGGTCGTTCATGATCTCCCGATACGCCCTGTCCGCACATATCAGCAATGCGGAGAACCAGTGGAAGATGCTGATTATCAAGCCCATTCGGGAGATCAACGTAAACCCATATCTGATCAATCTGCGCAACGGCATGTACAACGTCCTTGACGATGCTTTCATCCCCCACGATCCGAAATATTACACGACCGTCCAGCTTGGCGGAAATTACGAGCCGACCGCCGAGTGCCCTATGTTCCTGCGGTTCCTAAGCGAAGTCCTGCCTGAAGGCGAGATACCCGTCGTCCAGGAGATGATGGGTTATTTTACCATACCAATCAATAAGGCGCAAAAAAGCTTTGTGATGGTCGGAGCGCCGAAGGCGGGCAAGTCGACCATCCTATCCATCGTACAGGACGTATTGCTGGGTTCCGAAAACGTCAGTAACATTTCCTGGCAGAAACTGTCCGAACGATTCAAATCCGCCGAGTTGTTCGGGAAGCTTGCCAACGTCTTTGCCGACCTGCCGTCCAAGAATATCGAGGATGGAGACATGTTCAAAGTCCTCACGGGCGATGACACGATCACAGCCGAAAGGAAGAACAAGGACGCCTACAGCTTTCTCTCATTTTCATTCAGAACGGACAGGAGTTTTTCTTCCGTCTCCATCAATATTTTAGCGACTCTTTCATATTCGCTGTCTTTTTTAAACCGCCGCTCGTTAGGGTTAATGTTCCCGCTGGCAAATTGCCTCAGAATACTATCCACTTGAACACCTCGAAGCTGATTATTCCGGGATTTATAGCCGGTGACTACCAGCTTTGCTCTTTTTTGCGGGCATTTCAAGCGGAGGATAATGGATTTGTATCCGAAGATTTTTTTCAAGGTAATCGGCTAAATAAGCCCCCGGAAGGATTGATTTTATCCTATCCAGGGGTCTTGTTTTATATAAATCATTCGCGGAGTCAAAAATTATTTAGTCAGGGTCACTTGACATCCACAAATCTTTCTGATAGACTTGTAAAGTAAACCTTACACCAAGTTATGGCGGTGGACTATGCGAAATAGAGTCAGGAAATTACGAGAAGAACTTGGAATTTCCCAAAAAGAGCTGGGTGAGCGCGTGTCCGTGTCTCGCCAAGCGATTAACGCCATTGAAACAGGGAAATTCGACCCCTCCATTTGGCTCGCATACGACTTAGCAAAGATGTTCGGCGTTTCAATAGAATCTCTTTTCATTTTTGAGGAGGCCGATAGAAAATGAGACGACTCTTAAAATCTCCCGTTGTCAACGCAATCTGCATAAGCCTTTTCACTGTCTTTTACGTCATAGTCTTTTGTATTGCCTCAAGGAGCGCTACTTTTCAAAATGCGCTAACTTATAGCGACGGCACATCATTTTTATCTACCTGGGGCAACTTTCTCGCGGAAGGGCATCAGATTTTTATCGTATTGATTCTGGTTGCCGTAACGATACTGAACGTCATACTTCTTGTGACGCGCCGCCGGTTGTACGATGAGTATCACATTTCCATTTTGGCAGATTGTCTTGTTGCATCTGTCGCGCTTACCTTTGCGTCAATCGCAATATTTTATGTTTTGGTATTGATTGACCCGTCAGGGATAATCGAAAAGTTCACGCTCTTCATTGTCATCCACTGGGCGACTGTTGTGTTCGCCAATCTTGCATATGTTCTGTTATGCCGCCGGAAGTGATCGGCGTTTTACGGAGGAAGCCATGAAAATCCTTCTGGTTCAGCTAAAAATGAATAAACGTCCGATGGACACGGACTTGAAAATCCGAATGTCGCCGTCCCTTTCGCTGCTGACGTTAATGAACCTGACCCCCCCCGGACATGATGCGAAAATCATAAACGAAAACGTGGAGAAGATTGATTTCAGCGCTGAAGCGGATTTGGTCGGCATCACGATCACGTTGGACGTAATGCCTCGCGCCATTCAAATCGCTGCTGAATTTCGGAGACGCGGTATTCCAGTTGTCGCTGGCGGTATTCACGTTACTTGCTGCCCGGAGGATTGTCTGCCTTATTTTGACGCAATTTGCATCGGCCCGGCTGAAAGAGTATGGGCGAAAATAATCCGGGACGCGGAACAAAGTATTCTGGAAAAGGAATACTGCGACATACTGGACTTTCGTGGAGATGAAATTGTCTCCCCGATGTACAGCCATATTGAGCGGAATAAATATCTCTACACCAACGTGATACTGACGAGCAGAGGTTGCCCGAACCGTTGCAGCTTCTGCTACAACAGTTGCAGAAACAGGCTGTACATACGCCGCCCAATTCATGATGTAATAAAGGATATTGAGGCCCTCGGCACCCACCATGTCCTTTTTATTGACGACAATTTCATCGGCGATCCGAACTATACACGCAAATTGCTCAATGAAATTAAAGACATGAATTTGATCTGGAACGCCGCCGTGACAACCAAAATCCTGGATTTTCCGGATTTGCTCGATCTAATGTCAAAGACTGGGTGCAGAAGCCTGTTCATCGGCCTTGAATCTATAAACGCGGAGTCATTAAAAAGTGTAAATAAGGACAATCAGGTAAAACGGTATGAGGAACTCGTCGAAGCCCTGCATAGTCGGGGCATTATGATCAACGCCAGCATGGTTTTCGGATTGGACGGCGATGACAGAGATACTTTTAAACGCACTCTTGACTGGCTTGTAAAAATGCGGGTCGAAACATTAACATCGCACATCCTTACCCCATATCCCGGCACCGCATTATACCGAAGTATGGACGCCCAGGAAAGAATCGTCGACCACAATTTGGAAAAGTACAATACCTCTCACGTCGTTTTCAAGCCGACAGGCATGACGCCGGAGGAGCTCTATAATGGCTACCGGCGGATATACCGGCAATTTTACTCTTTTAAGGATTTGTGAAATAATAACTTGAACAAGTTAGCAAAAAGTGGTATAATGTTTTCACAGAGTAAATTGAGGGTGAAACATTATGGAAGAACGCATC
>JGI20166J26741_12105584_pt1 | contig 18629 bp, 7 predicted proteins | sample TergutCu122P5_FD_26741 | JGI IMG/M metagenome (IMG submission 26741)
TTTTATTAAAACACAACCCTTTGTAAAACGGAAACCTGTGAAAATGGAAAAAAAAATACCGGAACGATCGCGTTCCGTTTTAGGCAGGTTTTACTGTATTAAGTATTTCACTTATTATAGAGTATATTTAGTTATTTCATTTGTTGTAGGTGGATGTGAATTTTGCAAATTTAAGCTACCATCTTGGCACGCAGTGTGGACGTGTCTGTGCAAAGCTTCTGTACCAGCGCAGCAGGTGCAGTATCTTGGCTGTCTGTGGGGAGTAGGCATGTGTTCTCCTTCTCCGTGTCTCTCGCTTACAGGCAGGCAGATATAACTAACTAATCCCAAGGAGCAAGGTCCTTTTTTTATTTACGTGCGAGTTAGTTGAGGGCGCTGCCTTGTGTATAGAATCGAATTGTAGGAACACAGTGAATAATTAATTGCAGAGGATGTGCAAGAAGACTTTATTGAGGTATCATTCCAACACTTGACTTGAGTGGCTGAGGGTAACCACAGTTCTGTCTCTCGAACATGATAGCAGCATGACCGAGTGATCCAGCGTTTTCAGCCTCAAGAAATTGAGTCGTCAGGTACTTAAAAGATTACTTGCCGAAAAAACATGTAGTTACGTCTTCACAAGACCAAGTCACTGGTCTATCTGTTGAAATAGGTGGATCGAGTACACATTTTAACGTATTATTGCCTTGAGATCCATTTTCTTATTGCCCTCATTACGTAATTCGCTTCTCGACAGAAACAGCAGGTTTGTCTCTTTTCCACAATGATCAGACCCATCCCATGTCTCACCCAACCTCGTATGCGATGAATTTCGGTGGTGGGGGTGTGAAGCTGATCACTCACTCCAATCGAGTTACGAAATGAAGAATGCATGGAGCCATACCTCCAGCTTGCCGTATCCTTCCTTAATGTGGTGCTTAAACAGACAAAGGCACAACTTTGCCTTTTCCCATATCTGTGACTCCATGTGGCCTCTTACCTTCAGGTTTTACAACTACGGTCACGTATTCATTTGCCGCCTTTCCTCCAAATACGTCATGTCATAATTAACACCATTTTGTGGTTTGAACCTCTGACACGCGATTATTACACTGGGCAAGTATGAGACTTTTTTCCTATTACGAATTCTATTTGCGAAATTTAAGGAAGATCGATTCGAGCGTCACGTAAAGTAAGTTTGGAATAATCAGACCGACCCGGACCAATATCAACACATCCTCAAGAGTATTTACTGCTGCCTCCGCATACCAAATGTAGTTAAAATATGTACAGTAGCTTCGTAAGTAAATCGTGACATAGAACACCTACGAACTTCTCATCATCTTTTCAATTTCAGCACGTATTTTAGTTAAGTTCCTTCTGTGCCCTGGCAGTAATCTGTTGGTATCCATTGTCGCCTAATCTAGTGGGGTTAGTCCATGAACTTCCTAAATGTTAGTCCATTCTTCCTTGAACTAACTCATCCGAAAACATATGCAGCCTGACGTGTTTTCATTTAATGCATGGCATCATATTTGTTTCCATAAAAATCATTAGTTTCTAATTCTATTTTGTGCTTAATGGATTGGATATAACTACGTAGTTACAGAGCGAAGATATTATTAATAGCCAATTATTATTTTAACTTGAGGAAAAATGTGAAAATTAACATGAGCTGTCCTGCGAAAGGGAACAGCCAACAGGCATCAATGGCATTCGTTTGACACAAAAAACATTGTCGTAGTGTCTGTGTGATAGAACTTCATCAGGATTTGTCCAAACATATTTCTTTCTTCAGAAACAGCAAACGCAAAAAGGAACTTACGAATCTTAATCAGGTAGTGTAGGCGCTCCTTAAGGGTTAAGTCATCTGTTTTCCCGTGGTGCCCTGTTTGAAGCCAGGCTATACAAGCTATCCTCAAAGCACTTTCATTCCTATAAAATCCAGAGGTGTGTCATCGGAAGGACAAAGGGTTTCTGTGTTTCTTACAGACTATTGTATGGAAGAAAACATGGCAATGGTGAGAAAGTTTTAAGTTTATATCTGGAAAATTTTACATAATCGGAATATGTAATAACGGAAAATATGCGCGGGCTAACTGCTAAAATTACGTAAATCTGAACTCTTTATAGATAGAATGAAATATTTTAAGCAAAGTAGGCATAATTTCTGCCAGTCTGTTTACAGTTTCTAGACACTGTCTGGGTCAATCCAGCCTCTTATCTAGTTCTTCCGTACTAATGGTTCCCTCCCTTCGCATAAAAGCGGATAAGTAATTTAGACCCTCACTCTACCCTATCTAATACCAAGTACTCGAAACTGCAACACATTCTATTTGTACCTGCTTAAAGTGCAGTAGTCATAACTCCGAATTACCTTATTTATTCTCTTAGAGCCAAGATATTACTATACATACCACCAGGCTTAGTATTATAAAATCCTAAGTTTTGTTCACCGTGTAATTTTATGCTTTTGTAAAGGTTTTAGAAGGGAGACTGATTGTGCCTTTTACAGCGTTAACTGACTGGATTGTCTAATTAAGGCGGCGTGAGGTCATTGTGCATTATGGAGGGACTCCTGAAATATATTTTAGGCTAACCTTAGTCTTTAAATACTTAATTAGCCTTTAATGTAACTTTAAGGCTTTGACAATCATGAAATATACTTTGTGGGATTTGAGGCTTTCACACAATTTGTTTGACGATTGCGCTTTCCTGCGGTATGACTGCATGCTGACTGGTACTCTTCAGGTATTCCAAGACCTCTTTCAGCAACCTGAAGAGAAAGCAGGAAGACCCTTCTAAACGTAGTAAATAGTCACCAATAAATACGGCCTTTTAAGTCTACAAGCCTGTAATTTTCAAGTAGACATTTCCTGATACACCACTACCAGAAGTCCTTAGTATTTTGAGGTCCTCGACTTTCAAATATCAGTTCAGAGGCAGGCTTCCTAAATGAGGTGTTTGGTTTTTTTTTAATTTCCTCTAGGAAATTTCCGGAGAAACACCTCACGTCATGCGAAGACGGCTTTGTTCTGCATGATTTTTATTTGTTACTGATTAATCATGGTATTCGGTGCTATGTGGTATAAGAATCTGTCAGCATCGACAGGTAACCTGAAGATGAATATCTTTCGGTGGAATTAATCTATGCACTGCGTGTATCTAATACAATGCTTGCACGAAATTTCTGAGTGAGTTCCTCATATCAAAACACAACAACAAATTTCGTACAAATGTATTTTCGAAAATTGTTTTTTTTCAGTTTAATTGAATGATTATATTTATAACTATTGGAAAGAATTACTTTAGTTAGAAGTATCAAAATTAATTTGTGAAATATACATAATGTTTAGTAGGAAGGAGCATCTGATAGTTTATGCAAAATGTCAGTGCGGTAGCAAGGGGAAGAATAGGTTACAAGAGCAGAGAGTGAGATGGAGTATGTTTGTAGTAGGATAGACAAATAGCTGGAGAGTGAGAGACGTAGAGGTTTTCATAGGATAAAAATTGGTGCATGTATTTACAAAGGGGATTTTAGTTCGTTAGAAATTTGTCAATGTCAAGTTTAATTGGGTTTTGAAGTGTGCCAGGACAGTCAAAATTCGAGCGTTTGACACTTTTTCGAGGTGTAAATCAGGAGAGGGTGGATACCGTATTAGTAACTGTAGCACATTAAAATTGTCCGGTAATAGACCCTCATGCGGGGTTTACATATATTACGTTAAGGGATACCGCGTCAGTCATTAGGAACCAATGGGGAGGTGGGATACAAAATTTTAAAGTTTTGGACCTATTGTGAGACTGCTAAATTTACATAGGATCAATCAGACTAGTTAGGAAATGTAGAGTAGGGGGATTTTGAACAAGGAAACCAACTTTGCTTATTGTAGCAAACAACGTGCAAGTTTTCCGGTTTTCCTAGAAGAGGGACATGTGATTGCATCGGACCCCATTTAGGACAGACTTACAGACTAAATTAGGTAACTAGAAATTAATAAGTGATGCTACAGAGAGGTACAATGTTAAAATAAGTTATTAAATCGGATTTAAGTGGTTTTTACCAAATTTCGGACCGTATCCACTATTTCACAAATTTGGACGTGCAGTGAAAACGCCAATTGACAACGTGGTCCGTGCTACGTTTGTTTCATGTCATCATAACATGTAACAAATTAGCGCCCATTGGCACGTAATAAGTCACACAAAAGATATTCCAGATTATCAATTAAGCATTTTTCTTCTTACTAGTTCTTCTTTACTGATTTCACAACACTCAAACAACGTTAGTCCCTGTAAAGTAGGTCTCATGCAAAACGACTGAGTGAGAAAGGTGAGCCGGACGTTTATATATTCAGCAATAAATACCTTAACTGTGCAATATTTTACTTGCAACTGACAAATGAATCTACAGTACACTTTCTCAGTTTAATAAGTGTTGAGTTATTGTGATTTATCAAGTCACAATTGACAAAAAATTTTCAAAATATCCTCTGCCTGAATCAATGCATGTAATCACAGCTTGATTATGGACTGTCGCACTTGTCAAAGGTTGTGAATGTTTGGACAGGCGTTATAAATGCGTTGATATAATGTCTCTATTTTAAATTTAAGCTGAATACACTAGTGGTTTTAAGTATCACCACAGTTAAAATCCTAAAGGATTGTGTCAACAGGTTGTTAGTTTGGATCTCTAAAACTGTTGTTTTGTGACATACATCAGCATGAATCTTTATCTTTGTACTGGTGTGGGAAAGTGGCTTCTGAAATTTGTCCAAACAATTTAGAAACACCCTATATATATATTCTGTGTAATAGAAACGTAGGTCTGTAATTGTTATAGAAGGGTTGTAATAATGTAGCTGCACGTAGCCTACTGTTCAAAATACAGTAATATTAACCCCGAAACTGGCTTACGAATAATTTATAGGTAACACTGGAAAACAAAATAATCTTTACTTTGTGTTACACGAAATAAAGTAGGTAAACCCGATTTCATTCTTTGCGCTGAATTCAAATGTGTTGTTGGTTTTTTTCTATCAGGCAAGGTGTTTTAAGTGACGCGCCTTTTACGTGTGAAAAGCACCTGTATTTACATTTTATTACAGAGAGTATATACATTACCTGGAAATCAAGAGAAGATGACTTTCTGCTGTATTTTGCCTGTGGAACATCTCTTCTAAGTGTCCGACAATAATCATCCTGCATACTGGGACTCCACTTACCTTAGTACCGCTTTTCCATGGTGGAAATATCCTGGTGAAATCTCTCTCCATGCTCATCGCTCACTGACCGTAGATTTTCTGGGAAGAAATCTAAGTGAGAGTCTACGAAATTCACCTTTAAAGACTTATTAAACCCCATAGCTTTGTAATATTTTACAAGATCAGCATCCATATCACGATAGTTTTTTGCCTTATAATTTCCCAGAAAATTGATAGTGATTTTTTGAATGATTTTCATGTTGCTTTTTCACTTCACATGGCTGGTATTCAAATTTTACTTCCCGTATGAACACTCTTATTGGAGGTCCAACAAATACCCTTTCTTTGATTTTAACATCACTTATCTTGGAAATTTTATTTTTCAAGTACGTAAATCCAACGCTATTGTAATCCATTACCTTGCCGAAATTTTTTATGGGTTCAAGTTTGAGGTGCAGTAGAGATAAATAAACTTTTTCAGGGTTGATTAATGGAGTATTTATTACATTTTTCTGTCCTAGAGAAAGCGATTACCAATCTTCACAACACAGTCGGCACACCACTAGCAGTGCAGTCTTCCTCAAGCAGAATTTACTGTTATTTTCATGTCCTAGCTTATCAGTACATATCTGAGCTTGCACAGTCCGGCTGTTTGTGATTGGGCTCACATGTCTACTGTCTTTGTTATGTTTATGTTTTCATGCCCACAATATGTTTAAAATACAATAAAGTGCCTCAGCCATGTTTGAAACATGCTGGTAGCATGACAAAAAACTAAATTCGCTAAAATTACATTTTAACAAATTATATCACAGAAAAATGGCGTGATAGAGCAATTATAATAATATACTTGAATTCAGTGTGGAAAAATACATGACAAACACAAATTAGTTTTCTTGTGACAAACGTTTATCTACCAATGCAATCTTCTTATTTACTGTTGTGTCCAGTGGGCTGTAGAGGAAGTTCTTGAAATGTGCATCCTGTGACTAATACGCAGTAAATATTTCAACTGCAGAGCTGTAGGGCTGCAGTCTTACCGACATCTTTGTATTTCTCTCTACATGTTCGTTTTGATAGGCAGAAGGACAGATTGTTGAGTGGCGGCAAAGAAGATTTTTGTAGGTGTTTTTGTCCAAATTCACCGAAACCACGTGTAAGTCTTCTTAAAAGTAAGGCAGCATTGACCATTCTGCTCTGAAATCTTGATATTATGTAACAGTTTGAATAAATCTTAATAGGAATGTATTGTGTACTTAAAAAATGTAAGCTTTGTTTTGTAGTAAGAACGTGGCAACCATGCACAAAGAAGAGTAAACGCCTGCTATTGTGGACGCGACAAATTTGTTTGGAACACTTCAGCAGGCTACTTATTTTTCCTCTTGAACTCACCGAAGTTTCGTTGGTTATTCACTGCACCATTTTTAGCAGGTACATTAAGTTTCAATTCCAGACAAAAGCGATCGATTTTAGCACGGACAATAGGGCAAATTGGGCTCTGGGTGCGTTTTATAAAACCCCCGCAACAAAAGTGGACCTTTCAGTCGTCTTAAAAATTAATTACAGATTCCGAACATTTGTATTGTGTATTAATTCCCATAGATATACGGCACCCGTCCAGACGGGTCCAAGGGCCCAACCAGCCTTTTTGTACATTGCGTAGTGATTCTCCTGTCCAGGAGTCAAGCGAACGGGGACATGGCATTGACAACCAGCCCTACATAGCGCCGAGGTCAAAGAATGAGTACGGTGACACTTCTTCTCCCCCTCTGGGTCTTCACGGCCGGTTCTAGGGTGAAATTTGCCTTTACATTCACCAATCTTCATTCCTGAATAACGGCTGAGACGAGAGTTCATTGTCACAGCAGTTAGAATATTTATTTATTGAAGGAATTATTATCCTATTTGATTAAAATTTATATCAGGAACGTCATACTCTTTAACTCCTGAAATTTATGCTTAACTGAAAACTACACTTCTTAGCTGCTAAGCTACTGGAGATTTTATTATTTTAATGACTCTGTGTTTGAATCGTGGTTCTGTCAATTTTTAACGGGATTTCATATTTCCTTGCCATATCATTACCCCTACTCGATAATATACTTTTAAAAGCAATTTAAACAATTGTCATATTTGAATATAAAAGGTAGCATCAATTTAAATGTATATTTGCGACTTTTCCTTCGATAGGGACAAACATTTCTCCTGCAGCAATAAAATGCATCATCGAAGGCAAAGGCACCTCGTTCTGATGTATGAATATCGAAGTATAGAAATGGACAATAATCCATGACAATTTTATTCTCAGACAGTATTTTGGAAATTTCGGGAAAAGTATATTGTCTGAAGACACAGTTGTGACTGATGATCCAGTTTTTCACCTGGTACCCTAGTGCTCTCACTACCGTAACATGCTGGTTCTGACTACTGAATGTTGTGATGCGGTTATACTTTCTTCCCTTTAGCGATGTTATCATATCTTCTACTGATGAGTCATATGAAAGGTCAAGTTGCAAGTCTACGCGCCACGAGGTCACATGTTTGAGTGGAGTTTTGCTCACGCAGATCTCGACACTAGGTGAAAGTGGTTGGTCAACCTCACACCACGTTCACTTTACCCCCGCGGTGGGGGACTGCAGTTTCCACTGAATGGAGCCTGAGTTAGAGCTAGGGCCGGTCTGGACGCTGTGAATTAAGACGAAATATCTTACCTGTGCTGAGAATCGAACAACTATTAAGGTCTAACTTTCTCATTCCTAAACCTTGGGCGGAGGTGAGCGATTAGCTTCACGCTCTTCGCATTTTACGCCCCGCTAATAGGGTTCTTTTTACTAATTGGAAAGGAGGCTGCTTGGGGCCCAGTATTGGTATGAATGTTTCGAAGAAATAAAAAGTTTCTAGCCCCGAAGAGAAATCGAACCACAGTTCATAGGATGTCCAGCTAGCAGTCGAGCCACTATTTTCTCACCCCAGCCAATTTGCCCACGTCGACCTCAGAATGATTTTAACAGTAGTGTGTCATATTATTGTTCTACTGGCTAACAGAGATGCTCTTAGTTCCCACTAAGTTATACTTCCTGTCGTCCCGTTGGGCCAACAATCTTATTATGGTGTAAACAGCCTTTAGTGATTTCATCGGTTGTGATTTAGAAAAATTTTCCTTATCTCTGCATTGCCTTTTCTCTTCTCTCCATGTGCCAACACTCTCTTTTTATCCTCTGAGCATTTCAGTTGCTTGGTAATCTCGTCTGCACACATTCTTCTCTCCTTGCCTCCTTTCTGCTCTCCACACTATCGAAAATTCTATCGAATAGGCTTTACGTAATTCTAGGCTAGGAATCTCCGATGCTAGAAGGTTCTTGACAAGGCAGACTTCTCCAGTTGTAAAGTGACGAAAAGCAGTTTATGAGAGAGATGAAGTGATAAATAGAGAGAAATAAAAGAATGTAGACTTGATTAAGTTCTAGAATCGGCTCACTTTGACTCGCACCGTAAGCTATGTGGTCTGTGGAAAATTAAGTTTCCACAAACCAATTCTATATCTGAACAGATGACTTTGCCTTGTGCTGGTTAATGCAGTGTGCAGTATGAGCCTGTAAAACAGAACATTTTATTACCGATTCATAATGCCAAGCAAAGTATTCCTTTAAAAGTATACCATATTTCATCAGCAGCAATGAACTTATTGTATATTTTCAACAAGTCGTAGGTGCAGGTAAAGTGGCTCTCATGCTTTGAAAATATATTACAGCCACTCAAATTATACACATTCTAAACCGCACATGTTGAGCTAAATCATTTCGTATCTCCGAACCGTAATGTGGTCCACTTTAATATTGTCATTCTATAGATTGTGACAGTCCTAAATATCCATTACACATTCACCAGTACCGTTTATATTCTGAAAGGCAAGGTCATAATTATAACAAAGTATATTCAAGTGTTCACCTGTATTTTAGTGCACAGTACCTTGCGGAAGTAGTAGTATATCAATAAATAATTAAACTGGAATATTTATTTGTGTGCTGACTTAACGGTGCATTAGCCGGATACAAGGACAGCACAAGTACAAGGACAGAACGTCAACAAACAAAGACAAACCATAACAAAAACAAATAAAAAAACACTAAAATTAATTTTCTTAACAAAGAAATTTAAATTGAGGGGAAGAGAAAGATTTCTAGGTGATTATGTTCAGTACATTATTACCCTCTGTTAGGACAGTCTGAAGGTGATTCGTCCCCTTTGTGCTGTAAACGTTAAAATAACAAACAAACTGTTATGTCCGTCGAAAACAATTTATATTTTACTATTAGAAACCAGCTACATGTGCAGGTTTGGGCTTTCAATAATCCATCGTCAATTAGAACATTTCATGATAAAGTAACATAATACTATGACTTATGCGTGTGATGTTTCTTCAGGCTCATAAACAACACTAAATATACACTGAAGAAGACAGCATAATAAGATAATATTGATATATAAATAACAAGATAATATATAATTTCCTCAGTTTTTAAGTTGTTTGCGAGCCTGAAGATGATATCTTGCAAAATTAGACACACAGAATCTATTGTCTAATACAACAGTTGAGACTGACATTGATTTTCATATAATTGTGTTGAGACTGACCTTTATTTGCTTATTCGTATAATAACATAAATTGTGATTTATGGGAAACAAATTGCTCTCTAGAATTGTCGTCAATAATAATAATAATAATAATAATAATAATAGGCGAAAGAGTTTTAATAGGAGGAGAAAGCATAGAAGGTGGTTGTTTTGAAGGAAGAGTTGGAAGGCTGGGGAAATGAAGTTCTTATCTAGGTGAAGCTACTGTGTTGCGTGGAAACCCAATTAACTGAGTAAAGGTTGGAAAGAGCGGAGAATAAACGAAGGAAAGGAAGATGAGTGATTTTACGTATACCATAGGCTGCAATCTATAGTACAGTACAGTCCCTGCAGAACTCAGTCAATATAATGCCTTGCGGTGCGAGCTGGACGACGAAGTCTCTGTTCTCGACAGCAGCAGGCATCCACCCCGCCCCCAGCCTCCTATCCAGTGGGTATTCAGTGTTGTGTTTTGTGGGTGAAAGCCCTGGTCGTCAAGTTGAATACTGCCTGCGTACGGTTCAGAAAGTAGGACTTCGTGGAGCTAGATTTACACTCGTCCGAAAATTTATGCTTAATTCAGCACAGGGGCATCTTTTCCATCAATGTCTACTGAAAGTAGTTACATTAATTTGCTATCCTATAATACAGAAAGGCTTGGGAAATTTATAGGGAACCAAAATATTCCGCTTTAAATGTTCCCCTGTGTCCGTGCTTTGTCGCCCCTTTCGTCAAGTAAGTGGGTTATTACCCATTGGTCCCACCATGCAACAGGGGTCCATGTTTTTCTACCCAGCGACACGTTCCATTACGGTGATAAATGGAACCTAACATAAACTGATCTACAAGGATACTGTTACTCATCCAGAGGGCGTCACCCTAATAACATATCATCGATTTGGGTGGCTCTTCGTATTAAACTTGCATTCATCATCTGCTCTCTCTACTTGGTGTATTAATAAGCATAATCCGTCAAACTAAAGTACTTTATTTCGCCTTGAACGTGTCACTCAACAATGTGCCAGTCTCGTTTTCGAGATGGTTGGCTATATTCGTCACTGAATATTACTGTCCTTGAGTAGAGACAAGTTGATCAGGTTTTTACAACCAAAACTAGTCTCGTTACTCATCGGCTGTCCATATCTTTAGTTTTCCGCTTTCCTTAATTAGGCAGTCTTGGTCGGTAATCTATTACAGCATTAGTTCTGACAGAGTGTGTACCTTCGGGTAAATGGTAGGAGTTTGTGGTATGGGGATGAACTAGTAGCAAATCTTTTAGACAGGAAATGATAAATTCCTTTTCTCGAACATGGTCCGTACCAGCAATTGCGGCGGGTATTGTTTAAAAGTCTTTGAAGTAGAAAACAGGGAAGAGAGTAGAAATGAAGACAGACGGAAAGAAAGAAAAAGGAAGAAAGGGGACAGAAATGAACGAAAGAAAACCAGGAGGGAAGAAGGAACAAAGAAAAAAGTATTGAAAGAAAGGATAATACAAAGAAGAAATTAAAGATAATAAGAAAATGAAGAACGACACAAAATAAAGGACGAAATAAAGGAAGAGACAAAGAAGGAAAAAAGGAAGACTGTAAGAAAGTGGAGGAAAGTATGAAATAGAAAGAAAGAACTGAAAGATTGAGGGAAATACTGAATTTGTGTCAGGAAAATGTACTGAAGATACTGAAACGTGTATGAAAACTTAGTTTGTACCTCGCATTAGGTAGTCGCTATTTATTGTGACGATTATAGGAAAGGCATAATTAAGCTGTGTGAGTAGAGTGCAAATTCTTTTTTAATGGTGAAGTTTTTGGTATGTATAGTAACCACTGTAAAATACTAAACGATGTAGACATCTGTGGCCAGAAACTCAACGGTTCAAGCATTATGTTAAGTAGGATCTACGATGTAGAATGCTGCATTGAAGTTAGTTTTATGAACTGTAATTACAGCAATGAAAAATGTAGATAAAATTATGGAATATTTTGTGAACTAATACTGGTTTAGCAGAAATTAAAGCCTTTGTTCCACGCTTACCTCATTGACAACCGATAGTTGCATACTTTGTTGTAGACTATGAATTGCCCTGTAGTATAAATAATTTTCTTTTGTAAAAGAATATCCCCTGGAGTTTTGTTTTACTTTGATACACATATATCAACATTGCATGCCTTTTAAAACACAGCAGTTACCATAAAAATTGCGTGCTTTAGCATTAAATAAATTCTGTTTTTTATTTAGTATTTTATGTCATTCACAGAACAAACAGCGATTTTTTTTCCATAGGACAATATAATTACTACATTTTTCGTTATGCTGGAGACTGACGATTTACTGTGCAGCAGAAACTGAGTTTTAAGTGTTTGTAACATTCAAGTAAAACTTCAAAGTGTTAATGGCTTAAAGCGACATTTTGCGACAAATATTTCGATATCTTTCTCATCTCCATTGTGATTAGTCAGGACATGTCTATTGTTCATTTGTCCTATTCAGTTTAACAAACACTAACCCTCTACTGATACCTTTTTTTCTTTACATCTCCACTCTATAACGACAACAGAAAATTCAGTTTTTCTTATCGCTTATTCTACATTGCCCGCTTTTCCCACTTGTAGGTGCTGGCTGTAGAAAATTCCGTTTGTTTTATGCACATTTGTTTACGTGTAATCTTGTGCACACAGTAGCTTAAGTAGCACAACAGTGAAGTGGAATGCACTTACCGAGGGACACAAATTACATCTCTTTTTGGACACCGATGCTGAATATGTGGCTGTCATGTCGGCTTGCTGTCCGGATGATTGATGACCAAATAACAACGTATCGTTGCTTCGTTTCACTCCGCAGCTGTTAAGGGTTAAGTTTACTGTTCGGTTCTGTCCAAATTCAGAATTAACTTTTGAAAATATGAATATTTTAGACACCTTAGATTTCTGATAGACAAACACACACACACACACACACACGCCCACACACAGCAAGAACAACACCTATACATCACAACACAGCACAGGATATTGTAAATATTCAGTCCTGTTTTGAGAATGATTAGAACCCGCAACCCAAGTGCATCAGCTTTCCAAAGCCACATTGCACTGCATTGAACAATTGTATTTTTCGCTGAACAAAATAAAAGGAAGTGTTTGTTGATCCTTATCGATTATGGAGGTAAACTTGGTGGATACAAAGAATGGGAGGGGGGGGGGAATTCTTGGCGTATTTTAATCTTCTCTCTTTCGTGTCTCAGATGTAGTAGAAAAGGTCGTTGATAAGTCCATGCCCGGAAATGAAACTGTAGCTGAGAAACAGCGAAAGCATGGCTCTGTACATCTCCTTTCACGTAGCCTTTGGTTTTCATCATCTTAGCAACATTTACGAAAGTTTTGATTTTCAAAAAGCCCATGCCATTATTTCAGGAATGAGCGGTACGGGAAGAGGAGGAAGAAGGCGTAAGCAGCTACGGGATAACCAAACGTAAAGGACAAGATAATCGAAATTGAATGAGGAAGCACTAGGTAGCATTGTGCGGACTTTTAGCGTTAGAAAAGGCTACGTACCTGTCGTAAGACCGCCTGCATGATGAGAATGAAGCGCATATAGCAATTTCCAGAGAGCTGGCGCGGCGAAAAAAGACGCCGCATTTTTTAGTTTCTTGGATTATGGCAATCGTCTGGAGATCGCAGCACGTGTGCTCGTCCAGTAAGTCTATACGGGCGTTGCGAGTGAACGTAGTGTATATCGGCACTGGTTTCCAGCACTTTTGACTGATTTTGACCGGTGAGTTTGTTAATTTTATGCCCAAATTTTTTTCTAGTGTTCACGAAATCTGTCTAAATTAGTTCCAATCGACGTAACTATGCAATAACGATACCCGACAGGTTTCCTGCGCTGTTAACCTTGCCTTCATACCATGTAGCGGCCATGTTCTTCATTCCTTTCGGCAAGTGGGGTGTTGCGGCGTCTGTCCCTGAAGATTGGGAGAGATACGGCAAAAATGAAGGGAGAGAAGCCACACTTAAACAATTGCAAATCATTTTGAAAACATAATTACATTACAAACAACTCTATTCTTCCAACTAGAGTGAATCTTTATTTCTAGAAATGAAGATAAAAACCATAAAAATAATCTCGCTTAGGCAAACTCTCTGAGCAGCAGGCTGTGCCACACACAGAGACAAAATGTTCGTGCCACTATATACTGGCTTGCTAGAGAAATGGGAATTTCAGATAATTTCAGTGATGAAACTGAAACAGCAGGATACAAGGAATCCAGAGTTGAGTGGCCACCATGCTCAGCCTAAAGACCGGATAACTGTTGACACATTTTTTAATACGCTGAAGAAAGTAGCGACCGAAAGTGACCTTTCTGACACACGTGGTAATATCTTCAACGCTGATGAAAGTGGCACACAAATAAGTCAAATACCTGGCTCTGCAAGTGCAGAAAATTGGTCTAAATATGTTCACGTTTTACAGTCTGGAGAATAGATTGAAAGGCTTACAGTGATAGTATGCAGTAATTTTGCAGGTCAATTTCTGCCCTCTGCTATAATATTCAAACTTCTCAACAAGAAACAAGAGTTTCTTGACAACTTGCACCCATGATCAGATTTGTACGCGAACTGGAAATCGTCGGGCTTCTATTCCAACATGTACAGGAGAGACGCCGCAAAGTCGATTTTCTTTGTCGCCCTGTATCTCGGAGACTTTCACTTCTGCAGTACAGTTTAGTAAAGTATAAACCTTAAATATAGTATCACTGAATATTCAGCTGTTTTAACTCTTTTCGGATTGAGTTACAGTGAAAGTTTCAAAAAGTGTGGCGTGTCTTCCGGAATTACGTTGCAAAATATCTTCATAAGCACTATGTGAAGTTTGTTTTTCATTTATATATTTTTAACATATTCCTACTATATATGTTTCAAAATGTATTTTTCCCATACACGTTCCACATTGAATCCATTTGTAACTCTGCTATGACCAACTAGTTTTTGAGTCGTATAAATTTGTGTAGTAATACCCAGGTTGTTTCATGTGGTTGCTCGCTGTTAAAACATATTTATGTTTGTGTTTTTGATATTCTATATCTTGTTTTTCCATGTGAACATATTTCATTCCTAAATAACCTAACCCACGAATCACAAGCTTTATAGGACAGCTAACAGTTATTCAGCTCGTACGCCATGGGCCGTATTCCGCACTAAGTGGATATACTCCGCAAATTCATAGCCTGTATCATGAAACTAAATTTCAAAATTCAAGTCATAACGACACCGAGGTCGTTCAAGTGTTCTCCTGACTATAGGTTTCCTGAATAAGAATTACTGTCTTATTTCAATTGCTGTCATTGCCTCTAAGAATAGCAATAGAAGCAGCAGCTTCAGAACTTCGAGTGTGTTTTATTTTACTTTAGCAGTCACAAAGTTGACCCAGTTCCTATTCGTAATTACTAAAAAACTGTGAAGTTGTGTGTGACTACGCCATTAAGGTATATAGGGGTGTGGGGGTAGAACTCCACTCAATTTTAATTTCAGCACTAGATGGAGTTAAGTGATCAAATTCGCGTCCTAGGCGCCTTAAATCTGGGCCGGCCCCAGACTAGTGCTGGGCATTTTGAAGAACATAAAATCCTCTCCCCCCCTGCAGGGACTCGAATGCCAAATCATTCAGCCGCATAGCCTAGTCACTGTACTGACTGAGCTAACTGGGGTATATAACTAGTACTATCGTTAAGTAATCACATTTACATTCAGTATTCTTTATCCCTTCAAATGTTATGATTTGTTAGATTTTAGATTCTCACAGATTCATCTCTTCTGGTATGTTAAGCCTTACTGACCGGCGTATACTACCGACGTTTCTTAGGACCTTTACGTCTTTATCGAAGTGCCAGGCAGTCGATATTGACCCCAAGAAAGGGCGGAACTTCAAAGAAGGCTTTAATTTTCAGAAACACCGCTGTGTGAACGGCAAATCTCGCGTCTCCTGCCATCTGTTGATAGTCTGAACGAATTACGTGTACGTTGTGCGCGGTGTAAATTTCAGGCTACCAAGAAACACGAGCTTAGCAAGATTTCAAGCATGTTGATCCATTTACATAAAGTACTAATGAATGTAAAACAATTGAAAGACATTTCATATTCTAGCGTCAAATTTTCCTGCTGTTAGCTAAGTCATTGTGGTAGCTGTGCGTTCAGTATAAGGTGGAGAAGGTCTGTAGGCGCTTGATTATTACGTAACCTTGCTCAGACACTCACGGACATACACAATTTCGGGTTAAGAAATTTCAGACACGCAATTTTTGAAGTAAAAAATCAAATAATAACATTTCTCTAATACATGCTGAATTTTTCCTTGCGGGAATGATAGCGCAATGACACAAAGATGTGGAATAATACTACTGGGATATAACACAGGTGACGGGACTGTCACGCGGAGGCAGATCAGAAAGTTCCAGATATTTGTGATGGGCCATCAACTCCCAAAATAATTAAGCTGACTGACGTTTGGGGGATCGAAGGTCAAAGTGATTAACGATTTGGAGATATGGACAAAAAGAGTTTGCTAACCAATACCGGCAGTACAATAAAAGCATGATAACTAAGCAAAATGTCTGTTTGTTTTAATTTGATAACGATAAAAGATTCTCGTCTGTTTACGCTTCAGGCATATATTGTGCAACAAGTTCACTAGTATCTGTCATTTATGAATGAAATATCTTTGTGCTGGATATGTCAAACAGGTCGAAGGTAAAAACTTGTACAGCCACACTCGGTAACTCGTATCCCGGTAGTCGGGATCCCTGGGTGGTCCGTACGTTTCTCATTTAAATAATATTTACAGTACATTATTATTATTATTATTATTTACTGTTAAGTACAGCCTATCCTTTTTAAGGAGTCTTACTTTACCACTAAGTGATGGTTTTTGGTATGTTACCTTTACCACGGGATTTTCCCTCTTTGGTCCATTTTTTTCGGGTAGTCCGGACCTCCCTCCCCTTACACAGTCGGGATGGCCGAGGAACTCTTCTAATTACGACTATTGCGACGTTAGGAATGACGGAAAGTTACAACACAGAAAGGACAACAGGTTCAAGATCATCATCCAAAGGTCCATATCGCAGCACAGGCATCGATTCTCGTCTATTTTACAACATTTAGCACTTCACCCTGTCAAAAGTAAATTCAGTTGAATTACAAACTCCATTGCCGATCCCAGTGGCCACGCGGTCTCATGAATGGATAGCGGGTTTGAATCCCACCGGAGGCATTGAGATCTCTCTCTGGTGAATGTCGTGTGTTGTCAGGCAGAAGTCTCTGCGTCTGGTTGATCACTCGCCCGGAGGAGTCTTACCGAGTGTGGTGTGCCTGAGTTTGAACCTGAAGCCTCGAAAATGGGTAGGTTGTGTCCTACAAGGGGCTCTTGCGTCATGGGGAAACCCCATTTAGCAGAGCCGTCCTTGGGAAGCTGATGGGTCTTCAGGTAGTCAATACATTCTATGTGCTGTGCACTCAGAAATTCGCTACCTGTTCACAAGACCTCAACACTTGCCTTTCCCTAAGGCAGACGAATTCAGTTCAAACCCTCCTACCCTATTTCTTTAATAGCCCTTTTATTATCCTTCCACATAATTATAATTTTTCGAAATGGACTCCTTCCTTCAGCAGAGAACTGCACTCCTCTGGGTTATTACGCAGCGAGTAGAGGTAATTCCTTACCGACGTTTCTTCTTCAAGGGTAAAGAATCCGTCCCTACCGCCGTACCTATCGATCTCATCTTCAAGGGTCCAGGATTCTTGACCCTTTAAGATGGGGTAATTGGTTTGCCCCGAAACGTCAGTAAGGAATTACCACTACTCGCTGCTTGAAAACCCAGAAAAGTACAGTTCTTATCTAATTCGCGGAGTAAGCAGAAGTCCTTCCTACAGGTTTTCTCACCACAATAATCCATGCATACCTCCTCTACCAGTCCATGTCATATTCCGTTCCAGTCTTGTCAACCTTGATGTATTCCCTTGTGCAGTATCTTGGGAGGAGTATATATGAAGCTTCTACTTGTGCGGTTTTTCTTACGAGTCGGGAAATCTCACCCGCCGTTGTGGTTGGCAGCTCGTAACGAGTCGCCGTACCGACAGAGATGTCCCACCCTTTGAGCTCAGTAGACATTGTTACAAATCCCTGACAAGATACAAGCAATAAAATGCTGAAATATTACCACAGTTGTAGTCACTTGGCTGGCAACAAGACAATCGGTATAGTCAGTCCCTGGATGAAGTTCCAGGCACTAGAGTTGCCAGTATATAATACATTCCAAAACTCCTCTAACTTTAACTGTTGGAGAGCTTAGATATTCCGCTTTATCTCGAATGGCTATTATTTCCCGAACGCAGAAATAGAAATCGAGGTATCCTTTAAAACCTTTGGCTTGCCACTAAATCCTTCGCACGCTTGAAGCCAAACATAATTATCAATACACCAGTGGTGGCTTTAAAATTGAAGTTTTTCCGAAAGGAACTGCGCTACACCTTGTTGTACTGATTTATTCTTATCTTCCTACACTAATCCATCATATTTCTAACAACGCAGGATTTTATACGACATTACATTTGCGCAAAGATTATCATAATATCGACAAAGCTTTCAGAATACCCATTTCGATGGTTGCATAATCTAAGGAGCTTTCCGATATTCGAGTGGGAAGACAAATCTGCTCGGGTCGTGGATATTTGTCCGCTTTTGTGTTTGTTGTACTGCGAAGGTCTAATCCTCTATCTATTGAATCTAACCGCTTATATATCTGCTTGCGTGTACGTGTATTTGTTGGTGGGGGGGGGTTAG
>JGI20166J26741_12106695_pt1 | contig 18622 bp, 27 predicted proteins | sample TergutCu122P5_FD_26741 | JGI IMG/M metagenome (IMG submission 26741)
TTTCTGCCCCCATAGATTGTTTATAATATATCACGATAAATATATAAAAATCAATAAGCGGGCGAGCAATGCTCGCCCCTACATATATGTATATTTTAAAATCGGCTGTGAATTGTAACAAACAGTAACCATCAAAAAATCGATGTGAAAAAATCGGTTGAAATTTCTAAAGTTTTCATATATAATATAACAGAATATATAGGAAGGAAGTGATTATGAAGTGAAGGAAAACACAAGATTTTATGTTTGTCCGGTTTGTGGGAAAGTGATAGGACTGCTTAGCGATACTGATATTCCAACAGTATGCTGCGGGCAGGAGATGCAGCTTTTAGAAGCAAACACAACTGATGCAGCATTGGAAAAACATGTTCCAGTTTATACAGTAGATGAAGGAGAAGGAGAAATTGTTGTAAGTGTAGGCAGCATAGACCATCCAATGGAAAAAGACCATTACATTATGTGGATTGCTGTGGTTACAGATAAGGAAACAACCAGAGTGCAGTTATTCCCAGAACAAGCACCGACAGCTAGAATGAAGTACATACCAGGTGCAATGTTATATGCTTATTGCAATAAGCACGGACTTTGGAAAACCAAGGTAGATTAATATTTTTGAAGGAGGAAAATAAAATGCCGGATTTAAAAGGGACAAAAACAGAAAAAAATTTAATGGATGCTTTTGCAGGTGAATCACAAGCAAGAAATAAATATACTTATTATGCCAGCAAAGCTAGACAGGAAGGATACGAGCAGATTGCCGCATTATTTGAGGAAACTGCAAATAATGAAAAGGAGCATGCAAAATTATGGTTTAAATTTTTGCACAATGAAGATGTGCCGGATACAGCAACTAATTTAGCAGATGCTGCAGGCGGAGAAAACTTTGAATGGACTGACATGTATCCAAGAATGGCAAAAGAAGCCAGAGAAGAAGGGTTTGACAAAATAGCTTTTCTATTTGAAAAAGTTGGAGAAATAGAAAAAGCTCACGAAGAAAGATATAGAAAGTTATTAAGCAATGTAGAAAAAGGCGAGGTATATACAAAGGGAAGTGTATCTATATGGATATGCAGAAACTGCGGACACATTGTTGTTGGGACATCTGCTCCGGAAGTTTGCCCAGTTTGTATGCATGCAAAATCATTTTTTGAAGTAAAAGCAGAAAATTATTAGAAATTAGTATAAAAGGAGAAGATATGGCTATCTATAGATGTGAAGTATGTGGATATATCTATGATGATGAAAAAGAAAAAGTCAAATTTGAGGATTTGCCGGATGATTGGAATTGTCCTGCATGCGGTTCTCCAAAATATTTATTTAAGCTTGTTCCAGCTGAAGATAGCCAGCCCTCTCAAACTAGTGAATTTGAAAAACATATGAGAGCTATACATGAAATGGCGCTTTCAGGTGAAAGCATAATCGAACCAATGGGAACGAAGCTACAGGTTATATCTTGGGATGATATACTTATTATGGGAGCCCAGCTTGGAACTTTGCCATTAGATGAAGAAGCTAAAGTAAATACTGAAACAGTAATTGGCAGAAGCAGCAAAAAGCCTATGGTTATAGATATGCCGGTGTATATTTCTCATATGTCTTTTGGAGCACTTTCTAAAGAAATAAAAATAGCGCTGGCAAAAGGTTCTGCAATGGCAAAAACTGCAATGTGCAGCGGTGAAGGCGGAATTTTACCGGAAGAAAAGGCGGAAGCATATAAATATATTTTTGAATATGTACCTAATTTATATAGTGTTACAGACGAGAATCTAAAAACTTCTGATGCAATAGAAATAAAAATAGGACAAGGGACGAAGCCTGGAATGGGAGGACATCTGCCCGCTTCTAAGGTTACAGAGGAGATTGCTGAAATAAGAAATAAGCCTGCTAATCAAGATATTATAAGTCCATCAAAGTTTCCGGATATTAATATTAAAGAAGACTTGAAAGGCTTGGTTGATAGGCTAAGAGAGAAAAGTGAAGGAAGACCAATTGGGATTAAAACAGCAGCAGGTCATATTGAAAAAGACATGGAATGGATTAAATTTGCTAAGCCGGATTTTATAACAATTGACGGACGCGGAGGTGCAACTGGAGCAAGCCCTAAAACACTAAAAGATGCAAGCTCAGTTCCAACAATATTTGCATTATACAGGGCGAAAAAATATATTGTAGAAAATGGATTAAATATTGATTTAGTAATTACTGGAGGGCTTAGGGTTCCAGCAGATTTTGCAAAAGCAATAGCAATGGGAGCAGATGCTGTGGCAATCGGCTCATCTGCATTAATGGCAGCTGCTTGTGAACAATACAGGGTATGTAATTTGGGGACATGTCCTATGGGAGTTGCTACCCAAGACCCTGAATTAAGGAAAAGAGTAGATATAGAACAAAGCAGCAGAAGACTGGCTAATTTCTTAAAGGTTACAAAGCATGAATTAGAGGTGTTTGGCAGGATAACCGGAAAAGAGGATATACATAAATTATCAGTAGATGACCTTAGCACAACTAATTTTGAGATATCTGAGTTTACAAATATAAGTCATGTGTAACGGAGACGGTAAATGAACAATATAAAATATATTTTAAAAGATAAGAGAATGGTTCTTATTATAGTTATTTTATTAATATGCAGTATTGCAATAGCTGTTCGGAGTTTATGCTGAGATTACAAATAAGAAATTCACCACTGGTAAAAATGACGAAACAGCCATAAATTATGATGATTTAATAAATAATTTTAATAATAACAGTATGTTTGACAATACAATTCATACAGGAATAAATAATCAGAATGTGGCAAACATGGATTACAGCTCATTGGTAACATCAAAATACAATATACAGGATGTAAACCCTGGCAAATATGACATAGATGTAAAAATTCCAGAAGTAAAAATTGATGGAGATATTCCTGCTCAGATAAATGACAATATATACAATACATATGTCCCTAAACTTATGGATATAGCCAAAAATTCGAAAGTGCAGGCAATATACCATATAAGTTATGCTGCATATGTAAACTATGATATTTTATCTATTGTTATAAAATTGACTATAAAAGAAAATGGAATTACTCCTCAGAGAGTAGCAATACAGACTATTAATTATGATTTGGCAAATAAGAAGCTATTGGGAATAAGTGATGTAATAACACTTAAAAATTTGAATAAAGATGACATGCAAAGCAAAATAGATTCGAGCATAAGTGATAAAGCAAAACAGATAGAACAAATCAGTAATGTAACTTTAGGAGGAGGTAATTTATACCAAAGAAACCTTAGCGATGATATGTATAAAGTAGACAGTACAAAGTATTTCTTTTTAGGTGAAAATGGATATTTATATATTTTTTATCCATATGGAAACAATAATTTTACAAGTGATGTAGATATAGTGATATTTTAGGGCTTGACAAAAATTAATATAATGGCATATAATTACTTTCGGTTGCGTGGCAAAAAGATTTGTACTAAAAATAAAAAAATGGAGGTATTTTATATGTTCAAAAGAAAAAGACTATTAGTATTTTTTGTTACAATTGTTCTTGCATGGTTCAGCATGACTATTGTTTCAAAAGCGGCAACTGTAACATCAGTTGACCCAAATGACTACACAGCTAATTTCTCGTATTTTCGTCCTAATGATACGAAGTTCAATGAATTTACAACTAGGTTTAAAAACGCTGCAGATAATTATTCCCCTTCCTTTAGCATTTCAGGGCTAGGGATTACTTCAAGTGTTGCGAAAGATATGTATTTAGAATTTGTTTATATGAATCCAGGATACTTTTACATATCTGATAAAGACTATGCAACTACAAGTTCCACTGTTACCATATCTTATTATAGCGAACTGACCACGAAAACTGCGAAGGATGCATTTGTCGCCGAAACCGACAAACTGCTTGCAACCATTCCTTCAACTGCTACACCGCTTGAAAAGGTAATTTTGGTTCATGACTATATTGCACTAAACACAATGTATGCATATGATGCTGCTGGCAATTTGGATTCTCACCATTCAGCATACCACGCACTTGTGGATCATCGATCTACATGTACCGGGTTCTCAAAAGCATTTTCTTACATAATGAATCGTCTTGGAGTAAACACACTTGTTGTCAGAGGTAGTCCGTATGTAGACCACACATGGAATTTAGTAAAACTTGATGGGAATTGGTATCATATAGATGTGACACACGCTCTTACTCGCGATGGAACGGTTAATCGCAAAATATTAGGTTCTGTAAAACATCAGGAGTTTTTACTTAGTGATAATACAAGACTGCTATATTCACAGTGGACATCATTAACACCGCCTGCTACCAGTACAATATATGAAAATGCATTTTGGCAAAATGTTACAACAGCCTTTGTACCGTATAATAATCAATTATTATATTTCGCACAACCTAAAGCAAATGTAAATGATAGCAATAGAACTACATTGCAGGAACTAACTGCTTGGGATGCTAAGACAGGGAAAAGTACTGTTCTGCTTAGTTTTGTTTCTAAATGGCTTGCTCCCGGCGATAAATATTATACAACTAAGGTACCTTTTATAGGTATGTATAACAATAAACTTTATTATAATATAACAAAGGAAATTCATTATTTTGATTTAGCTACCGGTACAGATCATGTGTTGGCTATAGAACCTAATCTTACAGGAACACAGCAGATTTTTGAAATGGCTATTAATGGAAGCACTTTAACATACCGAATAAAAGAAGATAGTAGTGTATCATCTGCTGTTGTTAGAGAAGAGAATATTGATTTAAAAAATCATATTAATCCAGTTATGAATTATAAAATATCTTTGAGCAGAACACAGGATTCAACTATTCTCTTAAATGACGGGGCTGCTTATAAATTTTCAGATAGAAAGGTTGGATATGCGACAAGCACTACGGGAATAACAATATCTAATACTGGGAATGGAGCGACCGGAAATTTAACTATAGCACTTTCAGGTAAAAATGCTGATGCATTCACTTTAAGTAAAACAGTTATAAGCTCTATTGTTATTGGTGCTGCAGACACCTTTGCTGTTGGATTTAAAGAAGGACTTGCTGCTGGAACATATACAGGAGTTGTAACTGTAAGTGGGGCAAATGGAATAATGCAATACTTTAATGTAAGCCTTAAAGTTACTAACTAAATTGTTATTTTAATATTTTAAGCAATAAAAAAACTAGCCGCATGGCTAGTTTTTTATTGCCTATGGCTGCTCTTTCAAAGTTACATCAATATCCATGCTCTTTCCGCTTCTAGTTAAGGTTATTTTTAAAGTGTCTCCTATTTTTTTCGTATTTTTGATATTGTTTAAATCACCAATGCTTTTGACCGGGATGCCATCCACAGCAGTAATTACATCACCAACCTGAATCTTGGCATCTGCTGCAGCACTTCCGTTTTCTACAGACTGCACATATATTCCGTACAGGCAGATTATACTGTTTTGCCAGATTATCAGTTACCTGAGCGCCTGATATTCCTACATATGGTCTTGAAATTTTGCCATTTGCCTTTAATTGATTGTAAATACTCAAAGTATCGTTAATAGGTATTGCAAATCCCATTCCTTCTATTCCGGTTCCAGACATTTTTAGCGTATTAATTCCAATTACTTTGCCCTCTGAATTGACCAAGGCTCCGCCGCTGTTTCCGGCATTTATGGCAGCATCAGTCTGTATTAAAGTATAATTTGTGCCGTCATCCATAGGAACAGACCTGTTTACAGCACTTACAATTCCTGATGTAACAGTACTTTCAAGTCCTAGAGGATTACCAACTGCTAAAACAAATTGACCTATTTTTATAGTAGATGAGTCACCTATATTAGCAGCAGTTAAACCAGTTTTATCAATCTTTATAACTGCCAAATCTGTGGTCGGGTCAAGCCCTACAACCTTTGCAGAATAAGCATTAGTATCATTATACAAAGATACTGTAATAGAATTTGCATCTGAAATTGTGTATGATGAATTTGAAGTATTAGATGCTGAATCATTTACAACATGGTTGTTTGTAAGGATATATCCATCACTGCTCATAATTATACCAGAGCCTTTAGCTTCTGCAGGCTGACTTTGAGAGCCGAAACCAAATGGGTTATTGCTTGTTACAGTATACTCCACAGTAATTCCTACTATTGAAGGAAGCACCTTATTTGCAGCATATTCTGCAGTATCTGAATAATTAATTAAAGATACCTGCTGAGCATCACCAGAACCAGAAGATGGAGATGAGGCAGAAACTGTAAGTTCTGAATTTGTTTGATTATTAATTTGCCCGATTACTTTTGCCCTGATATTAGGAACTCCGAACGTTACTCCCAGAACTACTATAGCACCAAGTATTCCGCAAACAAACGGAATCAATACAGACTTGCCGAAATTTGATTCCCCACGGGATTTAGGCGCAAACTTTTTAGAAAAATCATTATTATCACTCATAATATTACCTCCAAACTTGTACTATACACTATATTATACAATAGAAATATTAAAAAATCTATAAATTAATGGTAATATTTTTTAATATATGATATATATGTAATAATGGAGGTTTAGTGGAATGAAGGGAAACAGAGGTATTACAATAGTAGCACTGATTATAACAATCGTATTAATGCTGATATTAGCAGGTGTTATTATAACAATAGGTTCAAATGTAATAAACAGGAGTCAGTTTGAAGATATAAAAACCAATATGCTGACAATTCAAGGAAAGGCACTTACCATAGGAGAGAAAAACAGTTTTGACCCGGCCAATAATCCATTATTGGGAACACAAATAGATAAGCAGGCATATACAGCAAATGGATATACACTGCCAAACGAGTTGATAAATGCATTGAAAAGCAAAGACTCTGATGCAGCAGCGGTATATTACATATGGGGGAGTACTGAATTAAATAATCAGGGATTAACTGCAATCAGTTTAGGCTCTAATGCATTTTATGTAGTAGATTATAACAGTAATGATGTGTTCTATTCTGCCGGAGCTGGTGTGGATGGGCAGAAGTACTACAGCCTGGCCGATATAAAGGATAAATAGGGAATCCCTCCCAAGAGCCGTTCTCTGGAGTAGCCTCCCTTTAGCAAGGGAGGTGGCACAGATGCCAAATGGCTATAAAAGAAGGAAGTAAATGAACGAAAAAGAAGAAGCAAGATTGAGCAAATTAAAGGAATATGAAAAAAAACTGTTTGATTCAGGAATAAAATATATTGCCGGCATAGATGAAGCAGGACGCGGACCTTTGGCTGGTCCTGTTGTTGTGCGGAGCAGTCATACTGCCTGCGGATTCATTTATAGAAGGAATAAATGATTCAAAAAAAGTATCAGAAAAGAAGAGGGACAAACTTTATGAGCAGATAATATCTGAGGCAATTGCATGGTCTGTAGGAATTGTAGACGAAAAAGAAATAGACAGAATCAATATTTTGAATGCTACAAAAAAGGCATTGACTATGGCATTAGAAGCTTTAGCAGTAAAACCGGAGATAATATTAGTGGATGCACTTAGAGACATAAACACATTAGGCGTGCCATATACAAGCATTATAAAAGGTGACGAAAAAATATACAGCATAAGCAGTGCATCAATAATAGCCAAAGTTACAAGGGACAGAATAATGAGGGAATACGACAAACTATATCCGGAGTACGGATTCGATGGGCACAAAGGCTATGGAACAGCAAAACACATTTCTGTAATTAGAGAATGCGGAATATGTGATATACATAGAAGAACGTTTGTGAAAAATTTTATTTAATGTATGAATGTATGAATTTAGGAATGTATGAATGAATGAAAGAATTTTCGCGTTGCTCAAATTCTAAATAGAGAAATTTGAGTGTAACGAAAATTTCATCAACAATTCCTACATTCATAAATTCGTAAATTCCTACATTAGACCGGAGGTCAAAATGAATATTCAAGAAATAATTGCAAAAAAAAGAGATAAAAAAATATTAACAGACGAAGAAATAAAATACTTCATAACCGAATATGTATTGCGGCACAGTCACGGATTATCAGGCAGCAGCCCTTGTTATGGCTATGTATATAAATGGACTGGGCAGTGAGGAAACCACTAACTTAACAATGGCAATGGCTGAATCTGGAGAAAGATTAAACTGGTCTGAAATATCAGATAACATAGTAGACAAGCATAGTACGGGCGGAGTGGGAGACAAAATAACAATTATATTAATGCCGGTTATAGCATCACTTGGGATTCCAGTTATAAAAATGTCTGGGAGAGGTCTTCGGAATTACAGGAGGAACAAAAGACAAATTGGAGTCAATACCAGGGTATAACACGGATTTATCTGATGAAGCTCTGCTTGAAAGTGTTAAGAAAATAGGTATAAGTTTAATTGGACAAACTGCGAATTTAGCGCCAGCAGATAAAAAGCTGTATGCTTTGCGAGACAGTATAGCCTGTATAGATAACATGCAGCTTATAGCATCAAGTATAATGAGTAAAAAAATAGCAGCAGGAGCTAATAAAATTGTACTGGACGTAACTGCTGGAAGCGGTGCGTTTATGAAAACCAAAGAAGAGGCAGTGGAAATATCTAATATAATGCAGAAAATAGGGAAGCTTGCTGGAATAGAAACAGTATGTGTAATTACAAATATGGATGAGCCGGTAGGGAAAAGTGTAGGAAATTCTTTGGAGATAGTAGAAGCTGTAGAAGCTTTGCGAGGGAACATGACTGAAGATATTAAAGAAATAATATTAACATTAGGAAGTTATATTATTAAATTAGCTGGAAAGGGTAATAATTTAGAAGAAAATAGGCAAATAATATTAGCAAATACAAGTAATGGGAAAGCATACAGCAAATTTTTAGAGTTAGTAGAAAATCAGGGTGGAGATATAAACTATATTAAAGATACCGGCAGATTTGAAAAAGCAAAATATATACTGCCTGTAATTGCTGAGCAGAGCGGATTTGTAGAAAAATTAGATGGCAGAACTGTTGGAGAAATTTCTGTTTATTTAGGTGCAGGCAGAGTAAGAAAAGAAGACGAAATCGACCATGCAGTACGGCATAGTGCTGAAAAAGAAGGTGTCTGACAAAGTAGGAGAAGGAGCAATACTTGGATTTATCCATGCAAATGATGAAGAAAAGGCTAGGCAGGCAGCAGCAAATTTACAAAAAGCATATACAATAGTAGAAAACAAAATAAATAAACCAAGAACTATACTAGATATAATAGAATAAATGTAGGGGCAGGACTTGCCCCCTTGCACCGGGGTCCCCGGCAAAGGAGACGAAGTCGAGTTTGCTGGGGTGGGCTAATGGGGGGATGTCACGAAGTGACAGGGGGGATTTCACCTGCCCGTCTGCGAAGGCATTTTAAATGTAAGGAGAATAAAGAAGAAATGAAAATAATGTTTATATGTACAGGCAACATCTGCAGAAGTGCAATGGCAGAGGAGATGTTGGAGAATATGGTAAAAGAGGAAACTAAAAATATTGAAGTTTATTCCTGTGGAATTTTTGCAGAAGATGGAGGGGCAGCAACAGATAATGCAATAGAAGTCATGAAAGAATATGGTATAGATTTATCTGAGCATAGAGCAACTAACATAAGAAATTCCAATATAAAAGATATGGATATAATTTTATGTGCCACAACTGCACATAAGAATAATGTGATTAACATGTATCCGGACTTGTCAGATAGAACATATACAATAAAAGAATATGCTGGATATCCTGAAAATGATTTGGACATAAATGACCCATGGGGATATGATTTAACAACATATAGAGAGTGCGCATGGCAAATATGGGATTGTTTAGAGAAAATTATGGAGAAAATTTAAAAAAAGTATTTACAAAAAAACAATATATATGTATAATATAAACATAAGAGCAAGGAGCCACAAAAATGTGGTTGCCAGTTTGAGAATTATACACCTCTTCACCGACAAGCAGAGAGGTGTGTTTTTTTATTTGCTTAAAATTACAACTAATGCAATAATTAAGGCAAATGTGATAATTGCTAGTCCGATATTTATGTAGAAAGATAATAATAATAATTGTAATAAATATTCTTCCATCACATCACCTCCTGTATAGGAGGCAACCACACTTCTGCTTTTCCTTGCTTTCGTTATTTTACATTAAATGTAGCCAGTTGTCAATACCAAAATGACAAAAAATAATTATTGACAAACTTATCATATATAATATATAATCAAACAAAAGTTTTATATGAAAAGGATGGACAAATGCAAGATATATTACAAGGATTAAATGAAAAACAAAAAGAAGCGGTGATAAACACAGAAGGACCAAGCTTAGTTATAGCAGGGGCTGGCAGTGGAAAGACAAAAGTTTTGACACATAAAATTGCATATTTAATAGAAGAGAAAAAAACAAAGCCATGGAATATTCTAGCTATAACATTTACAAATAAAGCTACAAATGAGATGAAAGAGAGAATAGAAAAATTAATAGGTGAAGAATCAAAAGAAATGTGGATTGGCACATTCCATTCTGTTTGTGTGAAAATTCTAAGAAGATACATAGACAGAATAGGCTTTGATAATGCATTTGTAATTTTTGATGCATATGACCAGAAAAGCCTGGTAAAGCAGTGTTTAAAAGAACTTAATATAGATGACAAGCTATTCACAGACAGAGGTGTTTTAGCAGAAATAAGCAATGCCAAAAATGAAATGCTAAACCCGGCAGCATATGCAGTTAGAGCAAATGGTGAATATAGAAAAGAAAAGATAAGTGCAATATACGAGCTGTATCAGAAAAAATTAAAGCAAAATAACAGCTTGGATTTTGACGATATTATTAATTACACAATTCAAATTTTAGGAGAAAATCCAGATGTTCTTGAGTATTATCAAGAAAAGTTCAAGTACATATTAGTAGATGAGTATCAGGATACAAATAAAGCACAATTCACATTAATTACAATGCTGAGTGCAAGACATGGAAACATTACAGTAGTGGGTGATAGCGACCAGCGGCATATATTCTTTCAGAGGAGCGGATATAACTAATATTCTAAATTTTGAGAAAGATTTTCCTGGTACAAAAATAATAAAACTGGAGCAGAATTACAGGTCAACTAAGAACATATTAAATGCTGCAAATGAAGTAATAAAAAACAATAAAGCAAATTATAAAAAAAATCTATGGACCGAAAATGACACAGGTCATATGCCATACATATACAAAAGTGATAATGAATATGATGAAGCCAGCTTTATTGCTCAGCAGATAGAACATCTCAAAAAAGAAGAAAGGTATAAATATTCAGATTTTGCTGTTCTTTACAGAATGAATGTACAGTCCCGCAGTATTGAAGACATATTCAGAAGAGAAGACATCCCATACCAAATAGTCGGCGGATTGAAATTCTATGAGAGAAAAGAAATAAAAGATATTGCGGCATATCTTAGACTGGTGCAGAATACAGCGGATAATCTAAGCCTTGGGAGAATAATTAATGAACCTAAGAGGGGTATAGGGAAAACAAGTCTGGAAAAAATAGAAAGCATCAGTACAAGTAACCGGTATTCCAATGTATGATGTAATAAAAAGAGCAGATGAATTTGGGCTGAATAAGGTGTTTCTAGCTTCGAGAGAATTTGTGCAGATTATAGAGGAATTATCTGCCAATGTAAGAGCGGACGAATCTATTAGGCTATCTCTTTCAGAATTAATTACTCAAATTTTAGATAAAACAGGATATGTGAGGAATTTAGAAACAGAAAATACAATAGAAGCAGATAATAGAATAGCAAATTTAGAAGAATTCCTTACGGTTGCAATAGAATTTGAAGAAGAATTCGCTGAAAATTCTTTGTCAGATTTTTTAGAGAGCATTACACTTTCAAGTGATATAGATAATATGGAAGATGAGATAGATAAAGTAACACTTATGACCCTGCATAGCAGCAAGGGATTGGAGTTTCCTGTTGTATTTCTGGTGGGGATGGAAGAAGGAATATTCCCAAGCTACAAGTCAATTGGAGAGCAAAAGGAGTTGGAAGAAGAAAGAAGGCTCTGTTATGTAGGAATAACAAGGGCAAAAGATTACATATATCTAACATATGCCGAAACAAGAACAATTTTTGGCTCTACAAGCTGCAACAAAATATCCAGATTTATACAAGAAATACCAAAGAAGCTGCGTGAAGGAGATGTAGAAATTGATTCTGGTCTAGGCATTTCAAAAGAAGATAAATACCAGGATTCAAGATATGAATGGAAATACGGAAATGTAGGGGCAGATTCTATATCTGCCCGGACGGAAATGGATTCCGCCCCTACAAATCTAAATTCCAATTTAAAACTGCAGAATCTTTTCTAAACAATTTAAACAAATCAGCACAAACGGAAGATATAGATTTAGATAAATACAAGGCAGGAGTGCATGTATTTCATAAAAAATTTGGAGAAGGAATTATTACAAAAGTAGAAAAAGAAGGAGATGACCTGAAAGTAGACATTGATTTTGAAAAAGCAGGACATAAAAGACTTATGGCAAAATACGCGGGATTAGAAATTAGAGCATATTTTTGAAATAATCTGCATAAAAAACTAAAATTTGTAAAAAATAGAAAAGGAATTTTAAAAAAGGAAGGATGGTAAAAATGGCAGATTTAAGTCAGGTGGAACTGCAGAATTTGAGGCATTTAATAGGCACGCATGATACCGAGCATCAGAAATTGACAACATATGCAAATCAATGTGTAGACCCGCAAATTAAGCAAATGTTTACAAAAGCGGCGCAGGATGCATTAAACACTAAACAAAAATTAATTACATTTTTAGATTAGTGCAAAAATATTTGGCGATATTTTGCACTTAAATTAAAATAGTAGAAAGGAAAATGTTTTATGGAAGAAAAATACATGGTTAATGATGTATTAGGCGGTGTAAAAGCCAGCCTTACAACATATCAGAATGTTATTTCAGAGTGTGAAAATACTCAGCTTAGACAAACAATACAGCAAATAAGAAATAGTGATGAATCATTTCAATACGAATTATTTAAAGTGGCACAGACCAAAGGCTACTACAAACCGGCCACGCCAGCTACCCAAACTGAAATAGACACAGTAAAAAACAGTGTATCACAATAGAAAATTAATTTACAGAAATGTAGGGGTCGCATGCGATGCGACCCGTATTATTCATATTACAAAGTAAATAGGAGCAAAAAGGAGGTATCCAGAGATATAGATAGATAAACACCAATAATTCGCATAGAATAAGAATTATTAATATTGCCATAAATTTGAGAATAGTATAAGATGTACGGGTAGTTAAGATTGACGAAAGATTGGAGTGTTTAAAATTTTAAAATTTAGTAAAAATGTATTTGTACATTTCAGGACCACATTAAAAATTATATTTTTATTAATTATTCGGGGCAGCCTTAATAGTGGGAATATTATCATTAATATATAAGCCGGCATATAGTGTAACTTTAGATGGAAAATTTGTTGGATATATATCAGATAAGAGTGCTCTGCAGAAAGAAATAAATAATTATATGAGAAAAGGTGATGGAGCAAATCTCTCATTTATTGATATTGCTGTATTGCCTGAATATAATTTATGCTTGGTAAAAAAGGATACCGAAACCAACGATAATAAAATATTAAGTGATGTTGAAGCATCCGGAACAGCATATTACAAGTATTATGCAATTGTTGTGGGCCAGGAAGAAAAATACTATGTAGGAAGCAAACAAGATGCAGAAAGTATAATTGAAAAATTAAAATCAGAAAACAGCACCAACATTGATACAATAGCATATACAGAAATAAACAGCACGGAATTAAAAGCTTTTACTGACAATAACACAGTTCAGACTGCATTATATGTGGCACCTCCACCGGTTAAACCGGTAATTGCAGTTGGAGGAGGAAGCAGTAAGGCAAGTGCCGGATATACCGGTGTGGCAGATCGCTCATATAAACCAACCTTAGGGATAAGCGTAATACAGCCGATAAGCGGAATAATTACTGCCGGATTTAGAGACCCGACATATCCATCGCATTCAGGATTGGATATAGCAGGACCTGTTGGAACAACAATAGTAGCTGCTGCAGGAGGAACAGTTGAAGCTGCCGGTTCTAGCGGCTCAGGATATGGAATTTATGTAAAAATAAACTGTGGCAATGGAGTGGAAATGTTATATGCACATACCAGCAAAGTCTTTGTAGAAGCGGGTGATTATGTTTCTCAAGGACAGCCGATAGCAGCAAGAGGTTCAACAGGGCATTCAACAGGCTCACATTTACATTTCGAAATCAGAATAAATGGGGAAGCGGTGAACCCAAGGAATTATGTATATTAACAAATAAAAAATGTCCCCCATGCATAGCATGAGGAACATTTTTTATTTGAAATGTTTTATACAGGTATTAATAGCATTCGATTTTATAATAAGTCTGCCATATTCAGCCAGCTTGCTTGCGAAGATATTGCTGTCAATTATATATGTAGCAAACTCGGTTATCATACAGTGAAAAGTCTTAAAATCCTTCAAACTAAGAGTAACATTGCCTAAAATCAGAAAATAATTCTGGTTGTACAAATATAATGAGGACTTTTTCAGCTTTTCAGTAAGTTTATTAAAAGGGCTGCTATCCAGATATGTGCAGAATTCGCAGAAATCATCAAAACTATTAAAAGAATATATTGACAAAGCCTTGCTTGGGTGAGATAATTTACGTCTGACTTGCAGGTCTTTATTTGTCGCACTTGGCATGCTGCTTGGGATAATTCTGGTAACTGTAAGAATAAAGTTGCCGTCAGAAGTTGCAATTGCTTCTATTATAAGCTTATAATCCTTTGTTATAAAACCAAATTGTTCTTCCGCTTTATCGAGCATATCTAAAAATAAATCCTGTGATTCTAGCGAGTTGGACATAAACGAATGAAAGTCTATGTTCTTTTCTTTCAAATCATCCAGATTCAGTATAATTCTTATTTTATTTTCATTTAATTTTTCTATCTTCATCCTACTCTCCACTTGCTTACTCATTTATATAATTATTATAGCATTAACAGCACTGACACTACAATAATCAAAATTTGGAAATAATATTATATAATTAATATATTATAACTTTTAAAAAATGTACTATTAATTCTATTAATAATAACACACAAGCCCAGAAAATATCAATATATACTTGAAAAAAATATGGAAGAAATGTATAATATGCAAAGAATAGAAATTTAAGTGGAGGCAAGTTTGATGGCTGTAAAAGAAAAAAACATATGGATACTGATAATATTTTTATTGGCAGGAATAGTAATAGGAGGGTTGCTGGGCGAGATTGCATCTGCTGTAAAAGGATTGTGGTGGCTTTCATATGGAGAACAGTTCGGAATCAGCTCGCCTGTGACATTGGATTTAAGCATCATAAAAGTGACATTTGGGCTGTTGTTTAATATAAATGTAGCAAGCATTTTGGGCATGGGTATAGCTATATTTATATACAGGAAGATATAAGTGAACAATGAACAGTGAAAAATACAAACTTGCGAAGCAAGTTTGATGGGGGTAACTTAATAAAGAAAGAGGTAATGAGAATGGCACTAAAGGTTAAAGAGCTCCCAATATCAGAAAGACCCTATGAAAAATTAGAATTATATGGAGAAAAAAGCTTATCAAATGCAGAACTTTTGGCTATAATAATAAAAACAGGCACAAAAAATGAAACATCTGTAACTCTTGCTCAAAAAGTTTTAAATTTAAGAGATTATTCTAACAAAGACGATTTAAGATTCCTGCAGGATATTTCAATAAAAGAATTTATGGAAATAAAAGGAATTGGGAAAGTGAAGGCGCTACAGCTGAAAGCAGTGGGAGAACTTGCGAAAAGAATGGCAAGACCAATCAATAATGGGAAAGTTGTAATAAGGACTTCAGAAGATGTTGCCAAATTGTTAATGCCTGAACTAAGATATGAGAGAAGAGAAATTGCTAAAACTATAATTTTAAACAATAAAAATGTTGTAATGAAAATACAGGATGTGTCTGTAGGAGGAGCAAATTTTGCTTGTATTGAACCAAAAGATATACTTTCAGAAGCAATAAAAATGCAGTCACCAAAGATAATACTTGTTCACAATCACCCGAGCCGGAGACAGCACTCCAAGCCAAGGTGATTATGTAGTAACAGACAGAATATACGAAAGTGCAGATATTATGGGAATAGAATTATTAGACCATATAGTAATAGGAGACGGCAATTACCATAGTGTGTTTAAGAAATAATTAGAGGGTAATGTAGGGCCAGGCGGTAAGGAATACCCGTTAGAAAGACCAACCTGCGCCCTTCTCAAAATTGGCACATATTAGAAATGAAAGGATAAAATTATGGGTTTATTTGGATTTAACAGCAAAGATATAGGAATCGATTTAGGTACGGCAAATATTTTAGTAACACTAAAAGGGAAAGGGATTGTATTAAAAGAACCGTCAGTTGTTGCAATAGATAGAAGAACCGGACAAATACTGGCAACGCGGGTTTGAAGCAAAGGAGATGCTTGGCAGAACACCTGAGCAGATAAAAGCAGTAAAACCATTGAAAGATGGAGTAATAGCAGATTTTACAGCAACACAGCTTCTGCTTAAAAATATAGTATCAAAAACATGCCAGAGATATAATATAGGCAGACCAAGGGTAGTAGTAGGGGTGCCGTCTGGAATAACAGAAGTGGAAGAAAGAGCGGTAGAAGAATCAATAATAAGGGCAGGAGCAAAAGAGGTATATCTAATGGAAGAGCCAATGGCGGCTGCAATTGGAGCAGGACTGGATATTGCAGAACCCACAGGAAATATAGTGGTGGACATAGGCGGAGGAACTACAGAAGTTGCTGTAATATCTTTAGGAGGAGTTGTAGTAAGTAATTCAATTAGAATTGCAGGAGATGAACTGGGTGAAGATATAATGGACTATATAAAAAAGGAGATGGGGCTGGCTGTAGGAGAAACAACTGCAGAAGAAATAAAAATCCAGATAGGATGTGCGTTGCCTCTTATGACAGAAGAGGAGATGACAATAAGAGGAAGAGACCTTGCAAGCGGACTTCCAAGGGATGTGGCTGTTACATCAGGTCAAATTCATGAAGCTATGAAAATATCTATTGAAGAGATTATAGATATAGTAAAAACCACTTTGGAAAAAACCCCCCCTGAACTTGCCTCAGACATAGTAGAAAAGGGAATAGTTCTTACAGGCGGAGGCGCACTCATCAGGAACTTAGATAAATTATTAAGCCAAAAAACAGGAATGCCGGTATATATTGCAGAAGACCCTTTAGAATGCGTAGTAAAAGGAACAGGGAAAACTCTTGAAGACTTGGAGAGACTTAAGACGGTGCTTATTAATGCAAGAAAGAGGAGGTAAACAATGTAGGAATGTAGGAATGTAGGAATGTAGGAATGATTGATGAAGTTTTCCTTCGCCCTAATTTCTTAATTTTTAATTTTTGGAATTTGAGCAAAGCGAAAATTCCTTCTTTCATTCTTACATTCCTACATTTTTACATTCCTACATTAAAATAGGAATGTACAAGAACAGGAAAACAGGGATAATAGGAATAATCATTACAATTGTAATACTATGTGTGCTGGTGTTTTTAACAAGTGTCAATCTGTCAAATTATTCATTTGCAGAAAATGTACTTAGTAAAATAGTTATGCCTGTGCAGAACGGGCTTACATATTTGAAAAATAAAATAGCAGCTAATAATACTTTTTTTGAAGATATAAATAATCTGAAATCTGAAAATGCAAAACTTCAAAATGATAATGCCAAGCTGCAGGATGCCTTAAGCGAATTGGAAATGATAAAAGTAGAAAATGCCACACTAAAAGAATATGCTGAATTAACAAAGCAATATCCAGATTATACTACAGTTCCGGCATATATAATCGATAAAGATGTAAGTAATTTAAGCAATACTATGGTAATAAATGCAGGGACAGATAATGGAGTATACCCCAATATGCCTGTGATAGCCTCGCAGGGATTAGTACGGGTATGTTATATCAGCCGCTAAAAAAACGGCAGTAGTAAAGCCGGTAATCGACCCTTCCAGCAGTGTGAGCTGCAAAGTAAGGGATCAAGCAGAAACAATGGTGGCAAAAGGGAATTTAGGTGATAACAAATATTTAAAATTAACCCTTATACCTACTGGCTTGGACCTAGTAGCAGGAGATGCCATAGAAACTTCCGGAATTGGCGGAATATACCCAAAAGGAATTTCAATAGGGACAATAAAAAGTATAACAAATACCAAAAATATAACAGACAGATATGGCATAGTAGAGACAGCAGTAGATTTTTCGAAATTGGACACGGTGTTGGTAATAACAAATAAATGAGGGGAATTTTTATTCGAGAATCTATTTATAAAACATGCAAATTATGATATATAAAATTTACAAGGTTTGACGAAATTCGATTTACTTTAAGCGCTCCACAAACAGGAAATGTTGTTACAATTCACAGCCGATTTTAAAATATACATATATGTAGGGGCGAGCATTGCTCGCCCGCTTATGCAAAATACCTATCATTTTCCCAATTTGCAAC
>JGI20166J26741_12107806_pt1 | contig 18619 bp, 11 predicted proteins | sample TergutCu122P5_FD_26741 | JGI IMG/M metagenome (IMG submission 26741)
CAGAGCTGTTACCCTGCGCAGGGCAGACGGGTTACCCTGCGCAGAGTAAACGGGTTGCCCTGCGCAGGGTGGCAAGTTATTCATATACAATGCGCTCGAAACACAATTTTTATTACCTTTGCCATTACTAATAACACAAAACTTTTTCTATGGAAAATTATATTTTTTTCCACCGGAACGGCGAATGCCGTATAACCAAAGCCGACCCTTCTGCATTTTATAACATAGCAAGGGTGGCAGAACATATTTCCCGTCAGGGAATGGCGCTATATTGTTCGGCTGTTCCGTCAGGAACAAAATATTGGTAGAAAAAGATACAATCCCTTCCTGATTGTTCGACCCCATACGGGGTCGAATGTGGTGGGTGCGGCGCTCTTTTCTACCAATATATGAACCCTGACGGGTTCGGGGCGAAGCATGGGGAACAAACAAATGAAAAAAGACTTAGGTTACACCATACAAGCTATATGTTACTATAGGATGACTAAACCATCATCTGCTGTAAATTTCCGGAACGAATATCACGATATTCCTCAATAGCAGCAATATGCTAAAGCATGGATTTGGATTTCCTCGTAAACAATTGCTGAAATAAGATAAAAATCAATATCTTTGTATGAATAAATAAAAAAATATGAGCTTATTCCAACAAACCATTATTAAAAAGCAGAGGCTTGCTGATTTCGAAAAGATTCGGAAAGCATACGAATTATAATATGATAACAAAAGAAGAAATAGAACGACACATCGCCAATACTGAAAGTTATCATGTTGAACGAACGATTTCAACAACAGATATGGACAAATTCTGTCAGGCGATTTGTGCTTTCTCAAATGATGTTTCAGGAAGTCGGAATGCAGGCTACTTGATACTTGGAGTATATGACAACGGTAAACTATCCGGTTTGAAAGTCGATGACCGGCTGTTGCTCCAAATTTCCAATATTCGTACCGATGGAAATATTTTACCACAACCGGTAATGACGGTCGAAAAACTCAAATTCAAGGATGGCGATGTACTGGTTGTAGAAGTACAGCCATCAGAATTTCCGCCGGTACGTTATAAAGGACGAATTTGGGTGCGTGTCGGACCACGCAAAAGTTTTGCTACGGAAGCCGAAGAAAAAATATTGACGGAACGGCGGCTTTCAAATATTCACACTTTCGATGCTGTGCCATGCTTTGGAACATCTATAGCCGCTTTGGATATACCGCTTATTAAAAAAGAGTTTCTACCTAAAGCTGTAGCCGAAGAAGTTCTTGCTGAAGACAAACGACCTGTTGAAGAACAACTTGCCTCCCTTGGCTTTTACGATTTACAATATAATTGCCCGACCAATGGTGCAATTATTCTATTCGGAAATAATCCGGAAAGATATTTGCATGGTTCATACATTCAATATGTCCGTTTTGAAGGAAAAGACAAAGCTGGAAACATTATCAATGAGCATAAATTCAGTGGGAATCTTTGTAAAGAATTACCGAAGATAGACACATTTATTGAAACAAGTATTTCGCAAAAACGTCCTATACCGGTTAGCGTTTTAAGGGAAGAAACAGTTTCAAAATACCCTTATTGGGCAACTCGCGAGCTACTGATGAACGCAATTATGCACCGCGACTATGAATCGAATGCTCCTGTACAATTTTATGAATACAATGATCGGATAGAGGTACAAAACCCGGGTGGATTATATGGGAAAGTCAGCCCTGACAATTTTCCGAATGTGAGTGATTATCGTAATCCGTTTATTGCCGAAGCCATGAAAATTTTGGGGTATGTCAATCGTTTCAGCCGCGGCGTTTATCGGGTTCAAAAGGAATTGGCAGAAAATGGTAATTGTGAAGCAATATTCGATTTTTCACTGATTACAGCTTTCAAAGTAATAGAACCGATTTCTGCAAAGTATTTTGAGCTTGGGTTTGGGATAGAGGAAACTGCGAAACATATTCAAGAAAAGAAAGCTATTCCACGTAATGATGGTACTACCCCAATCACTACCCCAAAGAATGGTGATACTACCCCAATCACTACCCCAAAGAATGGTGGTACTACCCCAATCACTATCCAAGAAAAAATTGTTTCTGTCATTAAAGAAAATCCTTTAATTACACGGGAAGAATTATCAAGATTACTTCTAATTACTGTTGATGGGGTAAAATACCATCTACAAAATATGAGGAAAAAAGGGCTTATACAGCATACTGGGACAAGTCGCGGAGGTAAATGGATAATAAAGACTTAGGTTACGCCATACAAGCTATATGTTACTATTCATTTTCTAACAATTACATAAAAATATATTATGGGAATTATTGAAACATTTCTTTTGCCAAGCGCATGGATTGCGTTGCTTACTTTATCTTTTTTGGAGATTGTGCTGGGAGTAGATAATATTGTGTTTTTGTCTATTGTATCAGCCAAACTACCTGAAAATGAGCAGCCGAAAGCTCGTATCGGAGGGCTGGCGCTGGCTATGCTGTTCCGTATTGCGCTGTTGTTTTGTATATCATTGTTAATGAAGCTTACAAAGCCGATTATCAGCTTCGATACAAAATGGTTCGACGCTTCGGTATCCGGGCAGAGTATTATCATTTTTCTCGGCGGTCTTTTTCTTTTGTACAAGAGTGTGACGGAGATTCATCACAAGCTGGAACAAACCGGCGATTCTGTAAAAATGCGGTCAAAACGCAGTTTTATAGGAGTAATTTTTCTGATAGGAGCGCTTGATATTGTTTTTTCGTTCGACAGTGTGTTGACGGCTGTCGGATTGGTGAGTTTTAATGAATTTGGCTATGCCGGAGCGATGACGATTATGGTGACTGCGGTTGTTTTGGCGGTTCTTGTTATGATGCTGTTCTCGGGACCTGTAAGCAAATTTGTCAACACTCATCCCACGATTCAGATGTTAGGTCTTTCGTTCCTGATATTAATCGGGGTTATGTTGATAGTAGAAGCGGCGCATTTATCGAATTTTTCCGTGTTGGGAACCGTAGTGAACGAAATACCCAAGGGATATATTTATTTCGCCATCGCTTTCTCTCTTCTGGTTGAATTTCTGAACATGAAGCTGCTGAAGAAGAGTTAAGTCTCGTCAAGGCGATATTATTGTATTTTTTTGTTTTTCAACAAATCTCTTGCGGATTCAATCAAAGTGTCTTTCCCGTTTTTCACATCTTTATCTGACAAATCGACGTGAATATCGGGGTCTATTCCAAATTCGATTTGCTGCATATCGGCATCGAATACCGGACAGGCTGAGAAACGCACCGACCATCCGTTGGGAATCTCTGAATTGAAAGGCAAACCGCTTCCTCCGCCGGTTTTATCGCCCATAATGGTAACGTTGGGACAATAACGCATGGCATTGACAAAATCGTTTGTAGCGCTATAACAGCTTCGGTTGGTCAGGACGACGACCGGTTTTTGATAACGCAATCGGGTGGAAGGCAGATTGTATCGCGAATAGGGCTTGGAAAAATCGTTATGCCCTTTTCCTGTCTTGTGTTGAATGTATCCTGTCAGGGTCTTTTCATTTACAAAGCGGGCAGCCAGTATTTCTGCATTGGATAATAATCCGCCGCCATTATCGCGAACATCAATGATAATCCCATCGCAAATCGAAAGTTTGTCGATGATGTAATCAACATTGGTATCCCCCAGACCCGAAGAAAAATCGCCATAATACAGGTAGCCAATGTTATCTTCCAAAATCTTGTAGCGGATTCCGCCGGAAATTAAGTAATCAGTACCCAAGTAATTATCCAGCAACGATAAATTGAAATTCCTCGGATAGTCTTCAAACCATTTCCAATAGCGTCCAATATCAAAAGGAGTGGATAAGTTAACGTGACCGTCTTTCAATTCCTGAAGCATTTCGTTTAACAGCATGAACAGGGATTCGTTATTCATGTCGGCGCTTATTCTTTTAGAATAGTCGGAATGTATTTTGTCCCAATCAATTCCCTTGTATTCAAAGAAGCAATAATGCTCGTCCATGATTTTCCACAACGCTTCAAAATTTCCGCGCGGGTCGTTTGGATATTCTTCGATTTTCACGCAAGAAGAGAAAAGGGTGAAAAGGTACAAGGTAAAGGGTACAAGGTAAAAGGCTATTTTTTGTTTTAACCTTGTACCTTGTACCTTGTACCTTGTACCTTTCTCTTTTTGTTTATTCAAATACATAGCGGTAATTATTCTTTTTCTGTTTTCCCTTCACAACAAAAAAGTTAGTGGAAAAGCCAATGAAAAAAGTATTTGTAATTATTTGCGTATCCAAATCGTTAATGCTTGTTTCATATAATGAAAAAAGGTAAGACAATCGCAGGGTAAAGCAATTGAACGGGATTTCTGCCGATAGCATATTGCGAATGGCAAAGTGATTGTTAAAAGAAGCCAGATGAATCAAATTCTTTGTATTACCCAATCCGATTTCGTAGTACGACGTCCCGTACTGCGGAGAATACATGGCTCCAACAAACGGAAAACTGATTTGCTCCCGGAAGTAAAGCGGTTGCGAGCGGATATGCCATTTGTAATTTGCCATTGCCGACAAACTCAAATCCAAATGCGCCTTTCCTGTTGCCGGATTATTTCCGTTTCGCGTATTGTAAATAAAACCTATCATTCCGCCGGCTTGCATTCCTGCAAAAATCTGCAATTTACCGACCGGTTTCATGCGATAAAACAAACCGTAATTATAGTCGATGAAACCGCTGTAATAAGAGGCAGAGCCTGTATTGTTTTCAGTCCATGAATAATTCACATCGAAAAGGTGCTGGGCAGCAATGTTTCCATTCATCAATCCCGTATTTTTCATTTTTTCATAAAACAAACCCACATTGCTGCCTGAATATTTCAATGGCGACAGGTAGGAATCATAAACGCTTCCTGTTCCGTAACCTGACTGAAAGGCTTCGTATGTCAGCGGCAGGGGGGCGTCTTGCGACCGGCAAGTGAAAGGTAAAAGGTAAAGGGTGAAAGGTAAAAGGTAAAGGGCAATTTTGTTTTTTAACCTTGTACCCTGCACCTTGTACCCTGCACCTTGTGCCTTTTTAAAACAGCCGTTGTTGTCCTGTGATTTCATCGATAATTTCTGACACTGGTTTATCATCTTCTTCCGGTTCAATATCAATATCCGGTTGAGTCGGTTCTGCTTCTTCCGGCTCAGGGAATCGCGTCGGTTCAATTTCTCGAATGTCGGCAACTTCGTAAGTCGTTATCCGCTTTCCTTTGGCTTTGAGGCTTTTTACCCCAATAAATTCCTCTACGTCAATAATCAGCGGTTCGCGGAAAGCGTCTTTTCCACCAAACGTTACTTCCATTCGCGGATACACAGTATCGCTTAACAAAATTAAACGGGAAGCAGTGTTATCGCCAAGGAAACTCTGTTTTTTAGCGCTTATTTCGAGCGGGAAACGTTTGAGGTAGGGGAAACCTTGCTGGTCTGCATCGTATAACGCCGCCGACCAAATCTTGTTTTCATCGAATTTTTCAATGATTTTAATTCCGTCCTGATAATGATTTCCCGAATCAAAAGAAGTCGTATAAAATTCGCCGTTTTCCTGAATAACTAAAATCAGGTCGTCGGCAAAGAATTCACCCAGAAAATTACCCCTTCCATCGTAATTTATTCGCAAAACATCGGGGTCGAACCATACCAAACGACCGCCCAAAGTTGAGCCTCCTTTCAGTTTCAGAGAAATTTTGTGAATTTCCGCTTTGGTCAAAATAATTCCTTTAGCGCTTCTGCCTTTGATTTGCACGCCGCTGAAATCTTTGTCGAATACCAGCAGTTTTTGACGAGGCTTGGGTTTCAGAATAATTTTCACTGTCTCGGCTTCGCCGTTGGGGTTTGCCGAGAAATACAAAATACGGCTACCGGCTTTTCCGGTAGTCAAATCATATTCCTTATCGCGGGTGATTCCGGTCACGGGGAATCGTTTGATATAAGTGGTACCGGTTTTACCTTCCCTGTAAATCACATTGTAAATCGTGCGATTGTCATTGCGCTTGAATACGTCGAGATAAAGCACATTTTTCCCGACAAACATTTTCTCGCTGATTTTAACAATCTTGTATTTACCGTCTTTGAAGAAGATAATCACATCGTCGATGTCGGAACAGTTGCAGATAAATTCGTCTTTTTTCAGACCGTAACCGATAAACCCCTCTTCCCTGTTGATATACAGTTTCTCGTTCGCTTCCACCACTTTGGCTGCCTCGATGGTATCAAAACTGCGTATTTCTGTTTTTCGGGGATGGTCTTTCCCGTATTTTTCTTTCAGTTTAAGAAACCAGTCGATGGCGTATTCAATGATGTGTTCGATATGATTTTCAATCTCTTTGATTTGTGAGCGGTACGAAGCGATCAGATTGTCGGCTTTTTCCTTGTTGAATTTAAGGATTCGCCCCATTTTTATTTCGAGCAAATGGAGCAAATCGTCTCGGGTGATGTCGCGCAATAATTTCAACCCCCCGCCCCCTAAAGGGGGAGTTGCCGTACCCAAGTCCCCTTTAGGGGATTTAGGGGTGGGTTGGGGGGTAAAATATTCTTTTAGCCGTTTATCCACATGATTCAAAGCAGAATCCATGTCGGCTGCATTTTCAAATTCCTTGTCTTTGTATATGCGCTCTTCTATAAATATTCTTTCCAGCGAGGCAAAATGGAGGCTTTCGAGGAGTTCCTGCCGTTGAATATCCAATTCCAGCTTCAACAGCCGCACGGTATTGTCTGTTACTTCTCGCAGCACATCCGAAACCGTCAGGAAATGGGGTTTATTGTCTTTGATTACGCAGCAGTTTGGCGAGATACTGATTTCACAATCGGTAAAAGCATAGAGCGCGTCGATGGTTTTATCGGACGAAACGCCGGGGGCTAAGTGAATCACGATTTCCGCGTTTTGGGCAGTCATGTTATCAACATTCCGGATTTTTATTTTCCCTTTCTCATTGGCTCGCAATATGGATTCGGTCAGCGTCGAGGTCGTTTTCCCGAAAGGAACTTCCGTTATCGATAATGTTTTATTATCGACTTTGTTGATTTTTGCGCGGACTTTCACCGAGCCTCCCCGTTCGCCGTCGTTGTAACGTCCAATATCGACGTATCCGCCGGTTTGAAAATCGGGGTATAACACAAACGGTTCGCCTTTGAGGCGGGCAACGGAAGCATCCAATAATTCATTGAAATTATGCGGAAGTATTTTCGACGAAAGCCCTACGGCTATTCCTTCCCCTCCCTGCATCAGCAGAAGGGGAAATTTCACCGGCAAAGTAACCGGTTCTTTGTTGCGTCCATCATAAGAAAGTTTCCATTCGGTGGTTTTAGGATTAAAAACTACTTCCATGGCAAACTTCGACAGACGGGCTTCGATGTATCGCGGCGCCGCCGCTTCGTCTCCCGTCAGAATATGTCCCCAGTTTCCCTGACAGTCGATTAACAAATCTTTTTGTCCGAGTTGAACCAGCGCTTCGCCGATGGAAGCGTCTCCATGCGGGTGAAATTTCATGGTTTCACCGACAATATTCGCCACTTTGTTGTAACGCCCGTCCTCCAGACGGCGCATGGTGTGGAGAATCCTGCGCTGCACCGGCTTCAGTCCGTCGTTGATGTGCGGGACAGCGCGTTCCAGAATAACGTAAGAAGCATAATCCAAGAACCAATCCTGATACATGCCGGAAAGTAAATGCCTTGCACCTTCCGTATTTACAGGAACTTTATAATCAGAATGTTCTTTTTCGAGGTTGCTGTTTTCTATATCTTCGTCAAAATATTCAGAGCTCATCAAATGTTTTTTGTTTGAACCGCAAAAGTAAGGGAATATTTCGAGAAAATCAAATGACAAAAAAATAAATAACTGAATAACTGAATAACTGAATAACTGAATAACTGAAAAATGATTATCTTTGCGATTAAATGAAGACAATTTATCTTATTATCTATAATAAGATATTTTTTGTATATTTGCATTCAATGTATTATAAAATTGTAGAGTAATTATGGCAAAATACAGTAAGTTACAAACGCTTGCAGCGATGAGCGCTACGGGAATGGTTCCGGTGTTTTATCATTCCGATATCGAAACGGCAAAAAATGTAGCGAGAGCCTGTTATCTTGGCGGAGTGAAGGTTTTCGAGTTTACGAACCGCGGGGATTTTGCGCATGAAGTATTTGGGGAATTAAGTAAATACGCGATAGAGGAATGTCCGGGTCTGATTCTGGGCGCAGGCACGATTATCGATGCGCCGACAGCTTCGCTGTATATTCAAATGGGAGCGAACTTTATTGTGGGACCGATGTTTAATCCGGATGTTGCAAAAGTAGCCAATCGCCGTTTAATTCCTTATATACCCGGATGCGGTTCGGTAACTGAAACAGGAATTGCTCAGGAAGCCGGATGCGATGTATGCAAAGTATTTCCGGGCGATGTGTTAGGTACGCATTTTATTAAGGGATTAAAGGGTCCGATGCCCTGGTCAATACTGATGGTCACGGGCGGGGTGAAGCCGGAAGAAGCCAATCTGAAAGGCTGGTTCAGCGCCGGCGCTGCCTGTGTAGGAATGGGTTCCAATCTTTTTCCGAAGGAGGTAATAGAGGCTAAGGATTGGGGAAAGATTACCGAATTGTGTAAGAACGCTTTGGCGATTATTGAGAGGGTCAGGAAAATAATTTCAGGGGATTGCGGGTCACGCCCGCAATGACAGAAACAGCGAGTGGTCACGCCCGCAATGACTTATTCCATTCTCATTAGAAATTCGGTCAGATTCTGGTCGTGATCGAGTTCCAGCTTTTTGCGCAGGCGGTAACGCGCCATTTCCACGCTTTTGGTCGAAATATTCAACAGGCTGGCAATTTCTTTTGAGCTGAGGCTCATACGGATATAAGCCGCCAGCTTTAAATCGGAGGGCGATAAACCTTTGTATTTTGAGTTGAGCCGGATTAAATAATTATCGTAAGTTTTATTGAATTTTGCTTCAAAAATCTTCCATTCTTCTTCGGGGTTTTTATTTTGTTCCACGATTTGTTTTAAGCTGCTGATGTCGATGGCAGTTGTTTTGCCTGTCGATAATTTTTCTATCACTTCGTCTATTTGATTCATTAAATCGCTCTTGTGAAGCATTGAATCGGTCACGCGCAGTAACTCTTCATTTTGCGACTTGAGTTTTTCCTGCAATAGCCGGTTTTCCATTTTTGCCATATCCTGTTCGTGTAATATGGAAAGGCGCTGTTTCTGACGCTGCCATCTTTTTTGAAGATAGCGTGCTGTAAAATAGCTAATAACACAAAATATCAGCAGGGCGAGCAGAAAGCCTTCCCAATCGAAATACCAGGGAGGAAGGATTTTCAGTTTCAACTCCTGAGAATTAAACGTCTGTTCGCTTCCTTCGATAGCGGCTTTGACTTGCAGCGTATAATCTCCCGGCGACAATTTAGTAAAAGTGATAATGTTATCCGACGAGGGCAGGGAGAAATTCTCGGAATGTCCTTTCAGTCGGTAACTGTAGTGTATATTCCCGTTGTTTTCGTAATTGGGCAGTGAAAAGCGGACATAAATGGTCTTGTGATTGTAGGGAAATTTTATCGGTTGCCGGCTGTAATAAGCAAGCTCGTGAGGCAAAGACAGGGATGTCATAACGCTTGTATAAATACCAATATCCCTGATGTAAACCGGCGCAGACTGTAATTGAGGAGCGGTAAAGCTGGTATTAAGCAGCGTAAAACCTTTGGAAGTGCAGACTAAAAACCGGTTATCCGCTATTTTCTTAACGTTTTCGTAACCGAAGATTAGCTGATTATTTAACGACTTCATTGCGCTGTTTTGTACCATTCTGGCAGTCGGCTTATCATAATCTTCAATACAAAAGAATTGGTCGTTGGCAAAGCACCACATTTCCGTATCCGTAATTTGCAGCCGGTGAAGATTACTGTTCTGAGGGAGTAATTGATTGATTGCCCGGTCAGGTAAAAATTGTTTCTTTGTGCAGTCATACAGGAGGATGCTGTTGCCTGTGAGTAAATAGACTTTTCCGTTCAATGAATAGATGCCTCTTGCAGCATTATGATCTATTCCCATATTTTCCAGCCGGTTTGTACAATAACTCACATTCGTGAAAGAGTCGTCGAATTTAGCGCGGAAAATTCCTACTTTGTTATTGCCGAAATAAATTGTATTATCGCTGTCTTTTGCCAACCAGCCGGCATTGTATGGGCAAATGGACTGTTTCTTTGCGGTATAGGAATTTCCTGTTTTCCGCAGGGTGCACATTCCGTCGTAGGTAAGAATCAGGAGCGTGTTTTCGTCCATTTCTTGAATAGCATTGATTCCGCTTCCTGTAAAAACGAACTGACCGTTATTTCCGGCGATTTCGTAAAGTCCTTTATTGTGCGCGCAAAACAGCCGGTTCCCGATTTTCTGAAGGAACCAAGCCTGTCCCATGGTTTGAGGCATCAGGGTGAATTGCGGTTCGTGCAGCGAAGACGAAAACTCATTGACGGGACAATAAAACAATCCCTGATTGGTAGCAAAATAAAACCGGTCGTTATATTCTTCTATTTGATAGACAGAACCCAGAGCGCCTTTGGTATCGGGAAACGAATAAGCCGGACTGTTCATTTGCAGATGGCAGATACCTCTGTCTAATCCGAGCCATAGATTATTGGCATTGTCCCGCAGGAGCGACAAAACGGTGTTGTTTTCCAGTCCTTTCGATTTATTGATTGTCATTACTATATTTCCATCGTGGTCGGTGATAAGCAATCCGTTTAATATGGTGCCAAATACAAGTCGTCCGTCAGGCAGGACAGCCGTACTGAAAATCAGATTTTTCTTCAAATAATCGTTACAGGGGAAGGCGCAGGGAGAGACTTTGTTATTTTCCAGCATATATAATCCTCTGTCGATAGTTGCTATCAGTATTTCGCCCGGAGATAAGAGTTCCATTCCATAGACGCAATCGCCGGTTAAGACTTCGCCGCCGGGTATGGGGATTAAGCGGTTATTTACGACTTCCATCAGACCAAGCGTTTTTTCCTGTACAAAAAGCCGGTTATCGACCGTAAACAGGAATTGAAACCGGTTGGGAGCGTTGATGATGGAAAGGGTTTTGTCATGCGGATTGAATTTATAAATGTTTCGAAAGCTGTGAAAATAGACTGCGCTGTCGAACTGGACAATTTTCCAGATTTCATCGTCTGTAAGGGTTAAATTCAGTTGTTTTGCCAGCGAGGTATATACCAGATTCCGCGTGGACTTGTCTTCCTGCCAGAAGCCGAAATCGTTCTGCATTCCGCCATAGATTACGTTGTCGGCGGAAATGGCAATGCTTCGCAGCAGCGACGGCGTAGGATAGAGTTTCCAATCGCAGCCGTCAAATTCCAGCAATCCAGCATTATTGGCAAAATAGAGGAATCCCTGTTTACTTTGCACGATTGTCCATGATTGATTTGCCGCTTTATAATCGTTTTTATCGAAGAAATTCATGGAAGGGATGCAACTGTTGGATATTTGAACGTTTGCAGCAAGCGAGGGGGAGAGTGAGGCAAGCAGCAGGAAAAGGCATACCCCCCACCTCTTATAGCATTGCATATTATTGAAACATAACGGCATGATTTTAAACTAATGATGCAAAGATACAGCTTTTGTTTTAAAGTGACGGTAGAAATGGAGGAAAAAATATTGAAATATCATAATGTCAATATTGGAAGATAGGTTGAAGAATATTTGAGGATAGGTTGAAGATAGGTTGAAGAGCTAATACAAAGTGAAATTAAAATTGGGGATTACATTTCAAAAAGGGAACAATTATGTTGAATTTGAAACATTATGTCAAATCTTTCGCTCGGCGCCGGCTCCATACCGCTACTTCCGCAATGACACGAGACTTTTGAGACAGCCTCGTTACTGATTTATGATTTTCCAGTAGCCGCCTCTTTCGCCACCCATACGCTCAATTATTCCCTTCTTTTTAAGCTGTTGGAAATCTCTTTTTATAGTTTTTGAATTAACTTTCAACATATAAGCTATTTCTGTTGCCGAAGCTTTATTGTTCATTTTTATAAAATTAACAATAATTTTGTGCCTTTTTGAGATGTCATTATCGGGGACATTATCGGGGACACTGCTTTTTCTTTTATATAATAGTTCTTGATTATCAGATGTTTTTTCGGGGACATCATCTATTACATCACTTTCCGAAAATTTACTGATTTCTCCTTTAGCAAAAGATATGACAAGAGACAATTTTTTCTCAACAAAATTGGCAATGTAGTCAATAAATGGTTGAATTTGCTCCTTTGAGGCGTTAGCTCCATCAAATGGTATGGAACCGGTAACTTTATCGCATTTGCTCAATACGCCAAGATAATTATTTCTATCAGTAGTTGGTATGACAATCATGGGGTAACCGTGTCGATAAAGAATATAATTAACGAGCAATCGGGAAATTCTGCCGTTTCCATCTTCAAACGGGTGAATCCGGATATAGCGATAATGGAACAATGTAGCCAGCTCAATTGGCAAAAGTTTGCTTTTCCTTTCCTCTTCATTATACCATCGAACCAAATCAGACATTAACGCAGGCGTTTCTTCAGGGGAAGCGTAATCGAATATCTCGCCGGTAGGCGTAATCACTGAATTTGGGCGAGTCTTATAAACGCCGGCATGGATTTTGTAGCGATACTCGCCGTTTCGGCTAAGTTTATAGAAATCGCCTGCAAGAATAGTATGGTTGAGTTCACGGATAAAAATTTCCGATAGAGGCCGTACTTTGTCCAGCGCTTCTCGTTTCATCATTTCTAAGCCCACATTATGCGCTTTCATTTCTTCATAATCCCGCATTAAAGCCTCCCCTTCCGTTTTACCGAACAAAAGCAACAGTTTGGTTTGCCCGTATGTCAACGTGTTGCCTTCCAAATGATTGGAATTATAATTGAAGTCAAACATAAATTGTTGGTCCATTCTGCGTTGCAACTCCTGTTTCAAAGGCTGCAAAGAAAGCCATTCCCTGTATAATTGTTCTATTCGATTCATTTTGCTCTATTTGTTTTGACAAGGGGGCATGCCCCCTTGTTACTTTTGCAAAGTTAGTGTTTTCTGCTGAAACACAAAAAATCTAATAAGAAATTTCTGTCAGGGGATTTGGGGGTAATCTGGATTGCTTCGCTCCGCTCGCAATGACGGTAGCGGCAAAAACCCCCTTCAGGGGGTGGGGGGTCTTCACTCCGCCCGCAATGACGGTAGCGGCAAAAGCCCCCTTCAGGGGGTGGGGGGAATACCGCTCGGTAGAACTTTGTAGTGTTAAAAAATCGGCTTGTAGAGTTTTTGTAGAGGTGAAATATTGTTAATATATCTTTTAAACAAGTAATTTTGAAGTCAGATTTAATGTTCTTCTGATTTTTTTATGGTAATTATAATTGTGAAAAAGGAAGAAGAATAAAAAGATTTATTAACCGCGGAATCTAAGACATCTTAGAGGAGGCAAAATTAATCATTTTATATGAGGAAACACTTATTGATTGTATTAATTATTTTACTTGCTACAGGTAAAATAGCGGCACAAAACATTACGGGAACTGTGGTTGATGCACAGAAAGAAGGAATTCCCGGCGTTAGTGTAATGGTAAAAGGTACCGCTTTGGGTACTGTAACTGATGCTTTGGGTAAATTTGAGTTGAACGTCCCCGACGCTCCGACCAAAACACTGGTCTTTATGTACTTGGGTTATACTACTCAAGAGCAGGCGATAGGGCGGAATACCAATTTTAACATTGTGTTGGCTGAAGACACCAAAAAATTGGATGAAATTGTGGTGATAGGGTATGGCGTGCAGAAGAAGAGTGTTACGACAGCGGCTATCAGCAGCGTGAAAGCTTCTGATATTGAAAAAACCACTCCAACCCGTATCGAAAATGTGTTGAACGGACAGGTATCCGGAGTTTCCATGACGCAAAATTCAGGAGCGCCGGGTAGCGATTTTAACGTTCGTATCCGCGGCGTAGGCACCACCGGCAACAACGATCCACTCTACATTGTGGACGGAATGGCGGTCGATGGAGGCATCAAAAATGTTAACCCTTCCGACATCGCTTCGGTGGAAGTTTTGAAAGATGCTGCTTCGGCGGCGGTGTATGGTACGCGCGGCGGTAATGGCGTTATCCTGATTACCACCAAGCAGGGAAAAGGGAAAACCAAAATTAATTACGAAATGAATCTGGGCTGGCAAAATCCATGGCGGCAGATACCGATGCTCAACTCCGAACAGTATATGACGCTGCAAAATGAAGCCAGTATGAATGCCAACTCGACTCTTCCTTTCACGGCTCAAAATATTGCAGACGCTCGTGCAGGGATAATTCCAAGCACCAACTGGCAGAAAGTGGCATTTAACAGGAATGCGCCGATAACCAATCATCAGGTGAGCGCTCAGGGCGGAAATGATAGAGGGAGCTACTACCTTTCGTTCGGATATTTCAAACAGGACGGGATTCTTGGCGGCAATTACGGCGATTCGAATTATGACCGATATACCGTCCGCGCCAATAACGATTACGAAATCTTTAAAACCGACAGTCGTAATTTCTTGAATAAAATTAAAGTAGGAGTTCAGGCAACTTATTCGCGCGGCGTTTCCACCGGACTTTACAATAATGGCGTATTTGGTACTGTCCTTTCCAGCGCTATCGGTTTGCCACCTTCTATGACTCCCTATCTGAACGACGAGGACGGAAAGGCATTATTGGCAGCGCATCCGTATGCACTGGTCGATAATGGTAAGGTACTTTCTCCTTCGCCCGATAATTTTCAGGAATTTCGCAATCCTTTGGCAATTTACCTCCGTCCGAACAAGACGATTTATGACGAAGACAAATTGATAGGAACTTTCTGGGGCGAACTGAGCGTGTTGCCGGGATTGACGCTCCGGTCGAGTTACGGTTTCGACCTGGCTTTCTGGGGTCAAAACCAGTATCAGTTTCCCTATTACCAAACCAATAATATGACGGGTGTAAACGATACAAGGGTGGACAAGACGCAAGCAGAATCGCAAATGAACCGCGGTTTTACGCGTCAGATAGAAAATACGCTTACCTACGACTTTAAGGTTGGCGAACATTCGTTTACTTTACTTGCAGGACAGTCGGCACGCGATTATTCGCACCGTTACTTGATGGGCAGGGGTTACGATTTGAAAGCCTACGACACGAATATGGCAATCATTAACAATGCACAAATGGACGCAAACAAAGGCGGAAGATACGCCGAAGGCTATACTGACCAATCCAGGCTTGCGTCTTATTTCGGACGCGTCAGCTATAACTACGCCGAAAGGTATATGTTTCAGGCAACGTTTAGACGGGACGGTTCCTATAAATTCGGTCCTGACAACAAGTGGGGAAATTTCCCGTCTTTCTCTGTCGGCTGGAATGTTTGGAACGAACCCTATCTCCAATCCGCAAAGCCGACTTGGTGGGATGCGCTCAAATTGCGCGGTTCTTGGGGGTTAAACGGAAGCGACCGCATTGATGCATTTCGATACATGAGTTTAATGGAAAGCGGATTGAATTATTTTTTCGGCGGCAACGGCAATGAGACGATGAACTATGGTATCAGCGCAGGACGTTTGCCTAATCCGACCATTCACTGGGAATCAAGCCAGCAAACCGACCTGGGCGCCGATATGGTATTTTTGAGAGGCGCGCTTACGTTTTCGTTCGACTGGTATAAGAAACGAACCCAGGATATGTTGCGCGAGTCTGCCGAAGTCCCCGGCTATGTAGGACAATCTCCTCCTTACGTGAATAGAGGTACGGTGGATAATCACGGCGTAGAATTTGATTTGGCTTACCGTTTTTCTCCGGCAAAGGATTTGAACATCGGCATCCGGGCGAGCGCTTCTTATAACAAGAATATTGTTGTCAATTATGGTAATGCTTCAGGCGAAAACGGTTGGGGTTCAATAGGAGCTGCAGGTCTCGATAATATGATTTATCAGAAAAACGGCTATCCCAATCCTTTCTTCTACGGATATAAAACGGATGGAATACTCCAAAATCAAGCGGAAGCGGATGCTTATAACCAGGCTTACGGCGCTACGGCTCAACCGGGAGACGTTCGATTCGTGGACCTTGCAGGACCTAAAGATGCGGACGGAAATCCAACAGGACCGGATGGAAAAATTGACGCTAACGACCGCACGATCATTGGAAAACCGGATCCCGACTGGGCGTATGGTTTGACTTTGACAGCCGATTACAAGGGATTCGATTTTTCGGCATTCTTCCAGGGACGTTACGGCTGTCAGATTTTCGATATTTCCAGACGGAATGATATACCGTTAGCTAATCTTCCTTCCTGGTGGCTGGATCGCTGGACCGGTGAAGGAACATCAAACACCTATCCGCGCTTTATGGGGATTGGAGTCGACCATAACGATAACTGGCGAATTTCCGACCTGTATATCCAGGACGGCGCTTTTACCCGTTTGAAGAACGTACAACTCGGCTACACGCTGCCCCAAAATCTCACGCGCAAAATTGCCATCGAACGTTTGCGGCTTTGGGTAGGCGGCGAAAACCTGCTCACCTTTACCAAATACAGAGGTTTTGACCCTGAAATTGCAGACCAGCAGAGAGGAGTATCCCAGATGGGTAATTATCCTTTAGCGCGCACGTTCAATTGCGGTTTGGGAATTACATTCTAATCATTAAAAATATAAGAAAATATGAAAAAGAATAAAATAATCATACTAATAATTGCTATCGCAGGATTTATGACTTCCTGCGGCAAAGACTATCTGACGATTTATCCCACCGGCGATGTGGTAGCAGGCGCTCCGGCAACAGCCGACGTGATAGATAAGAATGTGACAGGCGCATACCAGCTCATGTATTTCGACGATTATGCCAACTACCAGTGGATGCCGGTCAATATGTTCTTCGATGTATGTACCGACGACATTTTCAAGGGCGGCGGCGGCGCCGGCGACCAACCATGGATGCTTCCCGTTTCGGAATTTCGTTCTACGCCGACCTTGGGAGCCAACGGCTGGTGGAGTATATTTTATGCAGGACTGAAACGCTGCAACGGCGCCTTAGATGCGATGGACAACGCGGTAGGAGTTCCCGATGCTACGCTGGCTCGCTGGCGGGCAGAAATACTGACTTTACGCGCCTATTACGTACAATGGTTATGGAAAGCCTACGGAAACATTCCCTATTTCGACAAGGCTTGGACCGCAGAACCTTTCCTCGCTAAACAGTATAGTTTTGACGAACTTTATCCAATCATCATCGCCGATTTGGACGCCGCTATCGCTACGCCCGAATTTCCGCTGACCATCACCAAATCTGCAGAGACAGGACGGGTCACTAAGGCGATGGCTATGATGACCAAAGCGCGCGTGGTAATGTACAAAAAGGACCAGTCGAAGTACGCCGAAGTGTTGGCAGATATGAAAACCATCATCAACAGCGGCGCTTTTGGTCTGGTAACAACTGCTACACAACCCAACTTTACCGGTAACGGCGCGCCAAGCACAACCAATCCGTTTGAATGGATATTCTTGCGCAACGGCGAATTTTGCAAAGAAAGTATTTTTGAAGTCAACCGCACGCCCAATGGAAGATCCTGGGGAAATGCCTGGGCGGGTTACGGCGCGTACACCCCGCGTTTCATCGGAGCGCGCAACGACTTGGTAGTTCCCGATCCTTATGCTGCCGGATGGGGTTTTTGTCCGGTAAATCCAACTACGTTTGACGCCCTGTTCAGCGAAGTCGGCGATTACCGTAAAGATGCAAGCGTAATTCAATTTCCGCTTGTCAACGCAAAGGGAGAAGCTGTTACCCAGTATCAGAATCCTGCGGGCTTGTATCTGAAAAAATACGTAGCGCGCAAGGGTTATAATGAAGGTACCCAGGGCGACCGCGACTTGAATTACGAAAATAACACGCGTATCTACCGGATTGCCGAAGCCTATTTGAATGCAGCGGAACTTGAAGTGGTTGCCGGCGGCGGAACGGCTGCAGCACAGCCCTATCTTGACGCTATCCGCGACCGCGCTTTTGGCGATACCAATCACCGCATTCCGGCAACTTTGAGCAATATCAAACTCGAACGCCACCGCGAATTTTTCGGCGAAGGATTGCGTTTTTGGGATTTGGTACGCTGGGGCAGCGACGAAAACGACCGTCCGATTAGCGCCGTACTTACAGTTACCGATTTGAATATCCCTATCTCCCGCGTTTGGGGCGACAACAAAAAGTTTCTGCCTATTCCGCAAGGTGAAATCGACAAGACAGCAGGTACGGAGTTTGAATTAGTGCAAAATCCGGGATATTAACAGTTGATAATAAAAATATAAAAATCGAATTTTTATGAAACAGATAACAAAATTCATATTGATGGCATTTGCCGCAGCATTTGCGCTGAATGCCTGTTCGCCGAATGATAAGTTTAATTTGGGCGAAAATACGATTACTGACGATCAGGTCTCATTTTCGTTTGCTCCCTCGCCAACCAACGATAATATTATTGTATTTACCAATACTTCCAACACAAAGGTTCAGACTGCATCGGTATGGGATTTGGGGAATGGGGTTACATCGAAAGACGCAAGCCCCCGCGG
>JGI20166J26741_12110028_pt1 | contig 18616 bp, 17 predicted proteins | sample TergutCu122P5_FD_26741 | JGI IMG/M metagenome (IMG submission 26741)
ACCAGGTGGCCGCCGGCCAGGTGGCCGACATCACCTCTGCGATCGATCCGGCCGTCAAGTCGGACATCGGCGGCGGTTTCTCGGTCGACTCACTGGGCGGCAAGATCTACGCCATGCCCATGGACATCCAGCCCGAGGGCTTCTGGTACAACCAAGACCTGTTCCAGAAGGCCGGCGTCGATGCGTCCAAGATCACCGACATGGCTTCGCTGAGCACCGCTGTCAAGGCCATCCAGGCCACCAATGTGGCAGCCATCTCGATTGGCGCCAAGGACGCCTGGCCGGCCGCCCACTGGTTCTACCAGCTCGCGCTGCGCCAGTGCTCGCAGGACACAATCTCGAATCTGGCCAACACCAAGAACATGGATGACCCGTGCTGGCTGGCCGCCTTGCAGTCCCTGAAGGACTTCAACGACACCAAGCCGTTCAATGACGGCTTCCTGACGACTGTGGCCCAGCAGGGCGCCGGCTCTTCTGCCGGTCTGGTCGCCAACGGCAAGGCCGCCATGGAACTCATGGGTGGCTGGGAGCCGGGCGTCATCGGCGGCCTGACCCCCGACAAGCAGAACCTTGCCTCGCTGCGGTTCTTCCCCTTCCCGGCCGTCTCCGGCGGCGCGGGCGATCCGTCTGCCCTGATGGCCGGCGCCGATGCATGGTCTTGCTCGGCCAAGGCCCCGCAGCCCACCTGCACCGACTTCCTGAACTTCCTGGGAACCACCGAGCAGCAGAAGGCCTACGGCACTGCGTTCAGCACCATCCCGGCTGCGGCCAGCGCTAGCAGCGTTGTCACCGATCCGGCTCTGAAGGGTGCGGCCGCCGCTCTGGCCAACGCCAAGTACACGGTTCTGTGGCTTGACTCCGCGCTCGGCCAGGATGCCGGCAACGCCGTCAACAACGCCGTCGTGGCGCTGCTGGCCGGCCAGACCGACCCGGCAGGCGCGCTGGCGACGATGAAGGCCGCCCTCAAGGGAGCCTAGTCGACATGAGCGAGTCTCTTTCAGTAGCCAGCGCTACTCCGGAGCTCGCCCTGAACGGAATCGAGGGTGGCGGTACATCTGTGCCGCCACCCTCGCCCTCTGTTCGGCGCAAGCGGCAAGGCAGCGGCTGGCGTACCAACCTTGAGATCGGCCTGCTGTCCGGGCCCGCGATCATCGTCTTCGTGGTTTTCGTCATCGTCCCGGTGATCGTCGCCCTCTACTACAGCTTCTTCTCCTGGAAGGGTTTCGGGCCGACCAACGCCAGCAACTTCGTCGGCATCGCCAACTATAAGTGGACGCTCACCAACATCGACTTTTGGAAGTCGGTCGGGCACAACGGCATCATCATGGTGGCCTCCCTGGTCATGCAAGGGCCTCTCGCCGTCCTGGTGGCACTGCTCCTGAACCAGAAGATGCGCGGCCGGTCGGTGATCCGCATCCTGGTCTTCGTCCCCTACGTCATCTCCGAAGCCATCGTCGGCATCGGTCTCGGCCTCATGCTGCAAGACGCCGGCGCCATCAACACCCTATTCGGCTCACAGGTCGGCTGGCTGTCGAATCCCAAGATCGCCATCTGGACGCTGATGTTCATCCTGACCTGGAAGTACCTCGGCTTCGCCATCATCTTGATGCTGGCCGGCCTGCAGGGCATTCCCGAAGAGTTGTCCGAGGCCGCCGCCGTCGACGGCGCGACCTACTGGCAGATCCAGTGGCACATCATGCTGCCGCTGCTCAAGCCGACCATCAAGATCTGGGCCTTCCTGTCGATCATCGGCTCGATGCAGTTGTTCGACCTTGTCTTCGTCATCTGGGGCCAATACATCGGCAACATCGCCGGCGTCTCCACCATGGCGTACTTCATGGCCGGCAACGGCCGCTTGTCCGGCCAGCTCGGACGCGGTTCGGCCATCGCCATCATCGTCTTCGTCATCTCGCTGATCGTCGCAATGGCCTATCAGAGGTTCGTGTTGAGCCGCGACACCGAGGGCGCCCTGACCGAACCAGAGGAGGAGTGACCCATGGCCAAGGTAAAGGTCAAAGTCACCGACAGCGCCACCGGTGAAGTGATCACGCTCAAGAGCACGCCGAAGGACGGCGGCTGGGGCAATCCGGCCGTCTACTTCATCGCGTTGTGCATCATCGCAGTCTGCCTCGCCCCGGTGGTCTACATCATCATCGGCGGATTCAGGGACAACTCCCAGATCACGAACAACCCGGCCGCCTGGCCCAATCCCTGGATACCGAGCAACTTCATCGACGTGTTGCGCGGCTGGGGTTACGACCAGTTCGGCAACGTGGTGCCCGTCGGCCAGTTCTGGCGCCAGGCCTGGAACTCCACCTACATCGCCCTCATCACGGTGGTGCTCGTGGTCGTGCTGGGCGTCATGGCCAGCTTCGTCCTGGCCCGCTACAAGTTCAAGCTGCACGGCGCTATGTATCTGCTGTTCGCCTCCGGCTTGATGTTCCCGCTGGCCGTGGCCATCACGCCTCTGTACATCATGATGATCCGCACCCACCTGGCCGGTTCGCCCTGGAGCGTCATCCTGCCTCAAGTGGCCTTCGGCCTGCCACAGACGGTGATCATCCTGACGCCCTTCCTGGCGGCCATCCCGAAGGAGATCGAAGAGGCCGCCTCCGTCGACGGCTGCTCGCGGCTCGGCTTCTTCGTCCGCATGGTTGTGCCGCTGTCGATGCCGGGCGTGGTCACGGTCGCCATCTTGAACTTCGTCGGTTCATGGAACAGCTACATGCTGCCCTTGTACATGTTCACCAACGAGAATCAGTACACGCTGCCACTGGGCGTCCAGATGTTCTCGACGGCCCACTCGACCAACACCGCGCAGGTGCTGGCGTTCACCTCGCTGGCCATGATCCCGGCCCTGGTGTTCTTCTCGCTGTTCGAGAAGCGCATCGTCGGTGGTCTGACCGGCGCCGTCAAGGGGTAACCCCGTGGAAATCAGGGTGGCCGACGCCTCGATGCCGCATCGCCTGGCGTCGGCCACCATCACAGTGGCCGATGCCGGCGGCCGGCCGCGCCCGAACACCCACGTCCAGGTGCGCCAGACCAGGCACGACTTCCTGTTCGGCAACATCCTGTTCGACCTGATCCCCTGGGCCAGCGGGGCCAGCGACGACGAGGCCCGCGACTCCCGCCTGGCCGAGGACTGGCTCGGCCTGTTCAACTTCGGCACGCTGCCCTTCTACTGGCGCCATTTCGAGGACTCGCCGGGCCTGCCGGCCACCGAGAACATGCTGGCCGTGGCGCAGCGCTTCAAAGACCTGGGGGTGACGCTGAAGGGTCACCCGCTGGTCTGGCACACCCTGGCGCCCAAGTGGTTGATGGGGCGCACGCTGAGCGAGACCGAGCGGCTGCTGCGGGCCCGCATCACACGCGAGGTGGGCGACTTCGCCGGGTTGGTCGACATCTGGGACGCCATCAACGAGGTCGTCATCATGCCGGTCTTCGAGGCCGAGGACAACGCCATCACGCCGCTGTGCCGGGCCAAGGGGCGTCTGGCGATGATCCGCCTGGCCGTCGATACCGCCCGGCGGGCCGATCCCCACGCCACCCTGCTGCTCAACGATTTCGATCTGAGCAGCGCCTTCGAGTGCCTGATCGAGGGCGTGCTGAACGCCGGCATCGAGATCGACGCCATCGGCCTGCAAACCCACATGCATCAGGGATATCGGGGCGACGAGGCCATCGCCGCCACCCTCGACCGCTTCGCCCGCTACGGCAAACCGCTGCACATGACCGAGACGTCGCTCGTCTCCGGCCACCTGATGCCGCCACAGATCGTCGACCTCAACGACTATCAGGTGGACGATTGGCCGAGCACGCCAGACGGCGAGGCCCGCCAGGCGGACGAGATCGCCGGCTACTACCGCACGCTGCTGGCCCAGCCGGCCGTCACGGCCGTCACCTATTGGGGCTTCACCGACCGCGACTCCTGGCTGAACGCGCCCACGGGCCTGACGCGCGCCGACGGCAGCCACAAGCCCGCCTACGACGCCCTGCACGACCTCATCAAGGGACGGTGGTGGGTGCCGCCGACATCCGTCACGACCGACGAGGCGGGCCAGTTCGACATCACCGCCTTCAAGGGCGATTACGAGATCATCGATCCGGCCGGCCCCGGCAGTGGGGCCTTCCACCTGGGATGACACGGCCCTGACGAGCCATCCCACGAGGGATGGCCGACCGGTAGACTGGGCCTTCGCCCGAGAGGATTCCCATGCGTCGTCTGGCTGCCCTGCTGCCTGCCGCCGTGGCGTTGACGGCCTGCGCCGCCCCCGGCCCGGCCCCGGCCGCCACGCCCGGCGTGACGGTGCGCGTGGCGTCGCTCAAGGGCCCGACGACGATGGGCCTGGTGACGCTGATGGACCACGCCGCCAAGGGCACGTCGTCCCAGCCCTACGCGTTCACGATGGCGGGCTCGCCGGACGCCCTGTCCGGGCCGTTCGTGGCCGGTGATTTCGACATCGCCCTGCTGCCCGTCAACCTGGCGGCCGTGCTGTCCAACAAGACGGACGGCGGCGTCAAGCTGGCGGCGGTCGCGGTGCTCGGCGTGCTGTACGTCGTCACCGGCGACCCCGGCGTCACGTCGCTGAAGGACCTTGCCGGCCGCACGATCACCAACTCCGGCAAGGGCACCACGCCGCAGTTCGTCATCGACAAAGTGTTGGCCAATGCCGGGCTGACAAGCTCGGTCACGGTCGACTACGTCAGTCAGCCAACCGAGCAGGCCTCGGCGCTGGTCGCCGATCCGGCGTCGATCCAGGTTCTGCCCGAGCCGTACGTCACGGTGGCCATCAAGGCCAACCCGGCCGTGCACGTCGTCGCCGACCTCAACGAAGACTGGCGCGGGGCCGTCGGTTCGCCGCTGGTGACGGCCTGCGTCGCCGTTCGCACGTCCTTCGCGGACGCCCATCCCGACGCGGTGGCAACCTTCCTCGGCGAGTACGCGGCCTCGGTCCGGTTCGTCAACGACCACCCCGACCGGGCGGCCCCGCTGATAGTCGCCGCCGGACTGGCCCCCGACGCCGCCACCGCCCAGGCCGTCGTGCCCCGCGCCCACCTGACCGACATCACCGGGCCCGCAGCCAAGGCGGTCGTGTCCACCTATCTCAACGTTCTCTTCGCGGCCGATCCCGCCTCGGTCGGTGGTGCCATCCCCCATGACGACTTCTACTACGACGCCTGAGCCGGGCGCCCCCACCACCGCCGGCCGACGCCCCACGCGCTGGCCGCTGATCGTCGGCGCCGTCTTGTTTTGGCTTGTCGTATGGCAATTGGTGGCCCAACGAGTGGGTCAGGAGATCATCATCGCCTCTCCGCTGCGCGTCCTGCAGGTGCTGGCCAAGCTGGTCGTCACACCGGCCGCCTGGGCGACGGCCTGGCGGACGGCGTGGCACATCGTCGCCGGCTTCGCCCTCGGCGTCGTGCTCGGCACGTTCCTGGCGTGGGCGGCCTCGCTGCACCGCGTCGCCGACGCCTTGCTGGCGCCGCCGATCCGCCTGATGCGTTCGGTGCCCGTCGTCAGTTTCATCATTCTGCTGCTGATCTGGGGCGGCTCCGCCTGGCTCGCCACTACCGTGGCCGCCCTCATGGTGCTGCCGGCCGTCTTCGACAACATCGCCCAAGGCCTGACCCGCGTGCCGGGTGAACTGCTGGAGATGGCCAAGGTGTTCAAGGTGCCGGGGGGTCGGGCCTTCCAAGCGATCGTCGCGCCATCACTGTGGCCCTACCTGATCGCCGCCTGCCGCGTCGGCGTCGGCCTGGCGTGGAAGGCGGGCGTCTCCGCCGAGGTCATCGGCCTGCCGGCCGGCACGATCGGCGAGCGGCTCTTCGGCGCCAAGCTGTACCTGGCGACGGGCGACCTTTTCGCCTGGACGGTCGTCATCGTGGCCCTGGGCCTGGGCACCGAGCGCCTGGCCGTCTGGGCCCTGGGCCGGGCCGAGCACGCCTTCGAGGGGCTGTTCCAATGATCCGGCTCATCGACGTCTCCAAATCCTTCGACGGACGCCCTGTGCTCGCCCGCGTCAACGCCACGGTTCCGGACGGCGGCGTGCTGCGGCTGGCCGGCCCGAACGGTGCCGGGAAGTCGACGCTGCTGAAGATCGTGCTGGGCCTGACGACGCCGGACGCCGGCCGGGTCGACGGCGTGCGGGGCCGCGTGGCCGCCGTGTTCCAGGAGGACCGCCTGTGCCCGTGGCTGGGCGCCGTCGGCAACCTCCGGCTGGTGGCGCCGGACCTGTCCCCGGCCGCCGCCCGCGACCAGTTGGCCGGGTTCGGACTGCCCGATGACGCCGCGACCCGTCCCGTCCGGGAGCTGTCCGGCGGGCAGCGCCGCCGCGTCGCGATCGCGCGGGCGATGAGCGTCCGGCCGCAACTCCTGTGCCTGGACGAGCCGTTCACCGGCATCGACGCCGACAGCCTGGACGACGTGATCGCCCGCCTGCAGGCGAGCCTCGCCGGCTGCGCCGTCATGCTGGTCACACATGACGACGCCCAGGCCGCCGCCTTCGGGGGTGGCACCCTGACGCTCGGCTGAGGGACGACGGCTCACGCCGAGCGGACTGGCTGCGGCGCCTGACCTCCCCGGCATTAGTATGAGGAGTACTCCTCAACGTCCCGCTCACTTGCCAGGAGGGCAACCATGAGTCACTCCGATCCAGCCGCCCAGCCCACGCCCGACGGAACGGTCCCGCTGCCGCAGGCCACTCCCGCCCCGGCCTCCGGCTGGCCATCGGCTCCGATCGCCGAGCCACCGGCTCCGGCTTGGCCCCAGCCGGCGGCACCCACCACCCCCTATCTGGCGCCCGAACAGCCTGCCGCGATGCCGCAGTATCCGGTGGTCGATCCCCACGCCGCCGCGGGTTACGAGCCGGTCCCCCAGGGCTACCAGCCGATGCCCCATGGCTATGAGCCGATGCCCCAGGGCTACGAGGCGATGCCCCAGGGCTACACGCCCGGACCGGCTGTCTACCAGCCGGCGCCGGCCTACCCGGTCGCCGGGCAACCATACGAGCACGCGGCCGCACAGCCCCCATACGAGTACCCGGCCGGACAGGTGCCTGCGGGATACGCACCACAGGGATATCCGGTTGCCGAGGCCGGCTACGGCGCCGGCTTCGCTCAGGCGGGCCGCCAGCCCGGCCGGCCGAACATCCCCCTGATCGTCGCCATCGGTGCCGTCGCGCTGGCGTTGATCGCCTTCCTCACCTACTGGTTCGGCTTCCGCGACAAGTCGGCGCCGACGCCCAACCGGCCCGTCCCGACGACGCCAGGCCAACCGACGTCCCCAACCACCCCAACCCCGACTGTCTCCTCGGGCACGGCGAAGGCCGCCGTCCAGGGTTACCTGGAGGCACTCGCCGCCGGCGACGCCCAGGCGGCGCTGGCGTACCTCAAGGCCCCGCCCGCCGATACGACGTTCATGACGAACGACATCCTGGCCAAGTCGATCGCCCTGGGGCCGATCACGGACATCAAGGTCACGGAGGGAACGTACGGCGACGTCTCGGCCACATACCAGATCGGGACGCAACGGGTCAGCGCAAACTACCGAACCACCAAGTACGGCAACCAGTATCTGCTCGACGAAGGCACAAGCGCCGTCAACGTGAAGTACCTGTACCAGGCCAACATCGGCATGTCCCTCAACGGCGTCTCGCTGGATAATCATTCATTGACGAGCATCAACCTGTTCCCGGGGACCTATCAGTGGGGCACGTCCAATTCGTTGCTGACGTTCGACCCGAACCAATTCGTCATCACCGACCCGACGAGCTACGTCAGCACCTCCTCGGCGCAACTGGGGCTGGCGGCGGATGCCCAGTCCAAACTGGCCGCTGCCGCCAAGTCAGCGCTGGACTCCTGCCTGCAGGAGAAAGCTCTGAAGACCAGTTGTGGCTTTGGTTTCAGCAGCTTGAGCGGCGGCGCGACACCCGATCTCAACACCGTGACCTGGGCACTCGCGCCCGGCAGCAGCGACGACTTCTCGAACGCGTCGTTCAGCATGACATACGGCATGCCTACCCAGGTCAAGGCTTACGTCGATGTCACGTTGACGATCCATGTGAAGGACACGAACGGCGAGAGCTATTCGAATCGCGACAGCCTGTTCAAGGCGACGGCCGACATCGCCGATCCGAACGCGATCTCCGTCACATTCGAATGAGCGCCGCCGACCCGTCGGCGACAACAGGTGTTTGCTGGACGTCGATTCGGTAGCGTCAGAGCGGCCCGATGACCGCACCCTTGGGGACGACCACAATGCCGCCCTCGGACACCGTGCAGCCGCGGGCCCGGTCCTCTTCGTGATCGACGCCGAGCTGCGCGCCGTCCTTGATCATGACGTTCTTGTCCGCGATGACCCCGCGCAGCGTGCAGTTATGCCCGACCATGACGTCGTTCATCAACACGCAGCGATCCAGCGTCGAACCCTTGTCGATGCGCACGCCGGGGCTCAACACCGAATGATCGACGTCGCCGCCCGAGACGATGCAGCCATTAGTCACGATCGAGCTCTCGGCGTTGCCACCGAGCGTGAACTTGGCGCCCGGCATCTGCACCTGGTCGGTGTAGATGTTCCACTTGCTGTTGTAGAGGTTGAACTCGGGCACCACCGAAACCAGGTCCATGTGGGCCTCGTGGAAGGCGTCGATCGTGCCGACGTCGCGCCAATAGTTGCGATCCTTCTCGGTGGCGCCGGGCACCACGTTGTCGAAGAAGTCGTAGACGCCGCACTGGCCGTCCCGCACGAACGCCGGGATGATGTCGCCCCCCATGTCGTGCTTCGTGTGCTCTGCCTCGGCGTCCTGATCGAGCATGTCGACCAGGGCGTCCGCCGTGAAGATGTAGTTGCCCATGGACGCCAGCGACACCTTCGGCTTGCCCGGCATGGCCGGCGGCTTGGCCGGTTTCTCGAGAAAGCGCGTGATGACGCCGCGGCGGTCGGCGTCGATGATGCCGAACTCGCTGGCCGACGCGCGCGGCACCTGAATCCCCGCGACCGTGGCCGCCAGGCCCGAATCGATGTGGGCCTCGAGCATCTGGCGGACGTCCATGCGGTAGATGTTGTCGGCGCCGAAGACGACGACGTAGTCCGGCGACTCGTCGCGCAGCAGGTTCAGCGATTGGTAAATCGCGTCCGCGCTGCCCTGGTACCAGTGCGGGCCGCGGCGCTGCTGCGCGGGCACCGGCGTGACGAAGTTGCCGACCATGGTCGACATCCGCCACGTCAGCGAGATGTGACGGTCGAGTGAGTGCGACTTGTACTGCGTCAGCACGGCGATGTGCATGTAGCCCGAGTTGATCATGTTCGACAGTACGAAGTCGATCAGCCGATACGAGCCCCCGAATGGGACGGCCGGCTTGGCGCGATCGGCGGTCAGCGGCATCAGCCGCTTGCCTTCTCCCCCAGCCAAGACGACCGCCAGCACCTTCGCGTGCTCCATTGACGCGACGCTTGCTTTGTCCATGACAGAAGTCTACGCCGGGTGACGTTTGGCGCCGCGCGGCGGTCCGCTCAGCCGCCGGACGTCTGGGGGCACCACCTTCCTGCCGGGGTCGCCGCGTCCCGTCAGGACCGGTCACGTGGACGGAGCCGCGAACACTACGATGGACGCATGCGCGTCTCAATTGTGACAAGGGAATACCCGCCTTCGATCTACGGTGGGGCCGGTGTCCACGTGGCCCAACTGGTGCCCCGCCTGGCCAAGCTGGTCGACGTCGACGTCCAGTGCATGGGCGAGCCCCGTCCGGGTGCCACGGCCCACGCCGAGGACTTCCCGCCCGGCGCCAACGCCTCGCTGCGCGTCTTCGGCGCCGACCTGGACATCGTCGCCGCGATGCCCAAGGTCGACCTCGTCCACTCGCACACGTGGTACGCGAACCTGGCCGGTCACCTGGCGGGCGTCTACCAGTCGATCCCCCACGTCGTGACGGCCCACTCCCTGGAGCCGCTGCGGCCCTGGAAGCGCGCCCAGCTCGGTGGCGGCTACGAGCTGTCCGGTTGGGCCGAGCGCACCGCCTACGAGGGCGCGTCCGCCATCATCGGCGTCTCGACGGCGATGGCGGCCGACATCGCGCGCGTCTACCCCGACCTCGACGCGTCCAAGATCCACGTCGTGCGCAACGGCATCGACACGACGGAGTTCTTCCACGACGACGGGGCGCAGTGGCCGGCCTCCATCGGAGTCGACGTGAACCGGCCGAGCGTCGTCTTCGTTGGGCGCATCACGCGTCAGAAAGGCCTCGTGCACCTGCTGCGGGCCGCCCGCCAGTTCGCGCCAGGCACCCAGATCGTGCTGCTGGCGTCGTCGCCGGACACCCCGGAGATCGCCGCCCAGTTCGAGCAGGCCTACGACGCGCTGAAGGCCGAGCGCGGCGGCGACGTCATCTGGGTCAAGGACATGGCGCCCCGCCAGGGGGTGCGCGAACTGCTGAGCCACGCCACCCTGTTTGCCTGCCCGTCGATCTACGAGCCGCTGGGCATCGTCAACCTCGAGGCCATGGCCTGCGAGACGGCGGTCGTTGCCAGCGCCGTCGGCGGTATCCCCGAGGTGGTGGACGACGGCGTGACCGGCACGCTGGTGGCCTACGACCCGGAGAAGGGCGACGACCCGGCCTATCAGGGCGACTTCGAAGCCCGCTTCGCCGCCGCCGTCAACGACCTGCTGGCCGATCCGGCCAAGGCCCGCCGCTTCGGCCTGGCCGGACGCCGGCGCTGCCTGGACGAGTTCAGTTGGGAGACCATCGCCCGTCAGACCGTCGCCGTCTACGAGGCCGCCGTGTCCCGGCACCGGTCGTAGACAAGCCGTCTCGCCGCCCGGTCAGACGGCCACGAAGCGGGCGACATACTCGCTCAGCCGCAAGCGCTGGCGCAGCCACCCTCTTCTGTGAGAAGCTGGAGGGCGTGAATCCGTCCGAGAAGCGACCGTCGGCGGTTGCCCGGATGTTCGATTCGATAGCCCCCCACTACGACCTGATGAACGACGTCTTGAGCCTGGGGCAGGACGTGTACTGGCGGCGCCAAACGGCCGCCGCGCTGCAGGTCGAGTCCGGTGAGCGCGTGCTGGACGTCGCCGCCGGCACGGGCACGTCGACCGATCCGCTGGCCCGGAGCGGCGGCGAGGTCTGGGCCCTGGACCGCTCACCCGGCATGGTCGAGGTGGGCCGCGCAGCCCACCCGGAGGCGTGGTTCATCGTCGGCGACGCCCACGCCATGCCGTTCGCGGACGCCACGTTCGACGTCGTGACGATCAGCTTCGGACTGCGCAACATGCAGCGTCCCCAAGACGTCTTGGCCGAGCTGGCCCGCGTCACGAGACCGGGGGGACGCCTGGTCATCTGCGAGTTCTCCCAACCGCAGGGAGGCCTGCTGAAAATGGCCCACAGCGTCTGGCTGAACCGGGTGATACCGCTGGCCGACCGGCTGTTCGACACCCCGGACAACTACCGCTACCTGACCGAGAGCATCGTCGATTGGCCTGACCCCAAGGTCGTGGCGTCCTGGATGCGGAAGGCCGGCTGGGCCGATGTGGCCGTCAAGCGCCTGACGGGCGGAATCGTCGCGCTGCACCGGGGCGTGAGAGTCTGACCATGGCGACGCCGGCGCAGTGGATCGAGGGCATGCGACCACGCACGCTGCCACTGTCGATCTCGCCGGTGATCGCGGGCTCATCCGTTGCGCTGGCCGCGGGCGGGTTCCACCTGGGACGGGCCGTGCTGGCGCTGGTCGTCGGCGTGGCCATGCAGATCGGCGTCAACCTGTCGAACGACTACTCCGACGGTGTGCGCGGCACCGACGCCTACCGCGTGGGACCGCAGCGCCTCGTCGGCTCGGGCGCCGCCACGCCGGGTGCCGTCAAGCGGGCCGCCTTCGCCGCTTACGGCGTCGGCTGCCTGGCCGGTCTGGGCCTGGTGATCATCACTCACCTGTGGTGGCTGATCGCCCTGGGGGTGGCCATCGTGGCGGCCGCCTGGTTCTACACGGGCGGGCGCCACCCCTACGGCTACGCGGGTCTCGGCGAGGTGTTCGTCTTCCTGTTCTTCGGGGTGGCCGCGGTCGCCGGCACGGTTCTGGTGCTGACGCTGTTCCGGCCCGTCGACGTGACGCTGGCCAGGCACATCGGTGCGACCATCGCCGCGACCTTCGCCCAGGGGCTGGGCGCCTGCGCCGTGCTCGTGGCCAACAACCTGCGCGACATCCCGACGGACGCCAAGGCCGGCAAGAAGACGCTGTCCGTCCGGCTGGGCGACCACAACAGCCGGCTGCTGTTCTTCGGGCTGGTCGCCGGGTCGGTGGTGGCCGCCGCCGCGACGGCCTGCCTGACGGCGCGGTGGGGACTGCTGTGCCTTGTGATGATCGTCTGGCTGTTCCCAGCAGTCGCGCTGGTTGCGCGCGGCAAGACGGGCCTGCGGCTCGTGCGCGCCCTGAAACTCGTCGGGCTGGGACAGTTGGCCGGCTCGATCGGCCTGCTCGCCGGGGTCTTCCTGGCCACCGTCACCGGCGCCTGAGCCACGCCGACTCGGCCATCCCTCAGCGGATCTGGTGGATGCCCGGACCATCACCCCAAGCGGCGTCGGCCGTCCAGGCGTCCACGCCCAGCCGGTGAGCCAACGCCAGGCACAGACGATCGGCCAGGCTGAGGTGGCGGTGGGTCAGCCAGAACTCCGCCGCCCACTCGGCGTCCACGGCTGTCACCGGTTCCACCGAGAGACCCATCTGCCGCACCCAGGAAGCAGCGCTGGCCCAGTCACGGCCTTTGGCCAGCATCTTCTGGGCACATTCAGACCAGTTGGGAGCCGGGCAGATGACGTGATCCAGGCTCATGGCGACCCTGACCTCGTCACCTCCCGGCTCGTCGCTGAACATCGCCAGCAGTGCGGACGAATCCAGGACTATCACGACTCAAGCTCCGCGACATCGCGGGCCGCTTCAGCGCGGCGGTCAGCCAACAGCGACCCAACGAGGTCATGACCGCGGCAGTTCTCCCGTATGCGCTCGAGCATGTCGTCCGCCGTCATCAACACCAGGCCGTCTTCCCGCTCGACCAGGACCAGGCGGGTACCGGGCTTGAGGCCGTGGCGCTCCCGGATCTCGGCCGGAATGACGACGCGGCCGCGCTCGCCCATGACTAGTGGACCACTCATGTTGGCATCGTACCACACGTCGACGACATGTCCCACATGTTGCACCACTGTGGGACACCGCGGTCACAGGTGTTTCAGGGCCTCGCGCCGGCTCAGGGGGCTGAGGTCATGCGCCTCGACGAACGCGCGCACCCAGCCGGGCGCGGTGCGCGCATAATCGCGCAGCGCCCAGCCGATGGCCTTGCGGATGAAGAACTCGCCGTCCGCGCTGTTGGCCTCGATGACATCGGTCAAGAGCGCCGCATCGGTGCGGTCCCGCCGCTGCAGCTGGCTCAGTATCGCCAGGCGCCGCAACCATAGCGAGTCCGCCGTCATCCAGGTCCTGACTTGGGCGGACGCCAGTTGCGGGCAGGCCTCCAGCAGGTCGGCGATGCGGTGGGCGATCTCGTCGACGAAGTCCCACCAGGCGCCGGTGCGGGCCTGGTACTCGTGCAGCGGGATCAGCTCGGGACGTCCGACGGCGGGTCGCAGCCCGGTCGCCGCGATGGCCGCGTAGCGCTCCTCACGGCGCGTGGCGTCGTCCCACAGCTCGCGCGCCACGGCTTCGACGTCCGCCACATCCCCGAGATGCCGCCCCGCCACGGTCCGCGTGATCGCCCGCACCCGCGGCACCGGTACGCCGTAGAACGGCATGTCCGACTTCATGTAGGCCTGCTGGCCGACCGCCCGCACAGGGTCGGATTCGGCCGCCAGGGCCGTTCTCACCTGATCGGCGATCGCCCGGGCGTCCATGGCTACTCCGGCAACTTCGTGTCGGGCTGCGGGAAGCGGAACTGCCCCACCTGGATGCCGCGCCGCGCCGCCAGCTCGGCCGCGATCAGCTGGGCGAAGACGATCTCGGCCACAGTGCCCGCGTAACCGTCCGCCGCCACGGACAGGTGGTGGATGTCGGGCTCGTCGCCGGGGTGCGGCACCATCTGGATCGCCAGCGCCCGATCGGCCCGCAACTGCTCGGCGATGCCGCCTTCGCGCCCGTCGCCGAACAGCAGCGTGGCGCTGTGGGGGCCGCTGGATTCCATCGGGCCGTGCAGATACTGCAACGTCTCGAAGGGGGCGCCGGCCATGCCCGACGACTCCCTGAACAGCAGCGCGGCGGCCTGCGCACTGCCCGCGCTCGGACCCTGGCCGACGACGTCCAGGAACCACCGCTTGTCCAGTTCGCCGGCGATCACCGGGGCGTCAGCCGCGAAGTCCGCCAACGCGGTCGCGGCCACCTCGGCCATGACGGCGGGCTCGCACAGCGTCACCCCGGCCGTTCGGGCGATGGCGGTCAGCGCCACGAGCGTCGTCGTGTAGCCGATCGTGTAGACGCCCGAATCGGTGAATCCGCCCAGCGGCACCACGACGCGCGCACCGGCCGTCACCGGCGACGACGGGTCGTTCGTCACGACGACCGGAGCGACGCCCAGTTTCGCCGCCGCGGCGATCGGCTCCGGCGAGCGTCCCGATTCCGAGACGACTATCACGTGCTCGGCCGGGCGGTAGCCGTCCGGGAACCGCGCCACGGCCGAGGCGTCCAGGTTGATCGCCCGCACACCGGCCTCGCGCAACGCCGCCTGGAACACCGCGCCGGCGTTCGTCGACGCCCCCATGCCGACGACCGCGACGGTCTCCCCCGGCGCCCACGGCGCCAGGCCCGCGCCCCCCAGCGCGTCTTCTGCCAGTTGCGCCGACCGCGCCATCCATTGGGGCTGCGACGCGATCGCGCCGCGGAAGTCCTGCTTGTCACTCATCGGATCTCCTGTCTGTCCTCCGGAAAGGTGCCGGGCCTGGCCGTTCGATAAGCGAACCTATCCTTTAGAAGCTGCGATGATACCGCCTACCACCTGACCGCCCCACGCAACCAGCCCCGTTCGCGTTCGAACAGGCAGGCCCGGCACCGGACGACGGGGCTCGGCGTGGTTGCGGGGCCGACTGTTCGAACGCTCACCGCGCTGGGCACGTCCACCCCCACCTCACCTTCCGATTCTTCCCGGCTCCTAAAGGATAGGTTCGCTCATCGAACAGTCAACCCCGCCACCGGACGACAAGGCCGTGTGGCCACGTCGGTTCGCGCCTACTTGACCGCGCCGGACACCAGCCCGGAGACGACGTAGCGCTGGAAGACGATCGCCAGGATCACGGGCGGCAGCGCCGCCAGCACGCCGCCGGCCGCGACGAGCCCGAAGTCAGTGGAGTGCTGCTGCGAGAAGTCGGCGATGGCGACGGGAACCGTCTTGGCCGCGTTCGACGACGTGAACAGCAGCGCGTACATGAACTCGTCCCAGGCCAGCAGGAACGCGAACATGGCGGCGGCGAAGATGCCGGGGCCGGCGGACGGCAGCACGATGCGGAACAGCGAGCCCATGCGCGAGGCGCCGTCGATCCAGGCCGATTCCTCGAGCTCGAGGGGAATCGTCAGGAAGTAGTTCGACAGTATCCACAGCACGAACGGCACGACCAGGGCGCAGTCGACGACGATCAGGCCGAGCACGTTGTCGAGCAGCCCGACGCGGCTCAGGATCAGGTACATCGGCACGACCAGCGCGATCTGCGGCAGCATGTAAGTGAACAGGAAGAGCATCAGCACGCCGCGCCGCATCATGAACTGCATGCGGGCGAACGCGTAGGCGCCCAGGACGCCCACCACCATGGCGATGGCGACGACGCTGATCGCGACGACCAGCGAGTTGCGCATGGCGAATCGGAACTCGGCGTTGGCGGGGTCGGTGAACAGCGCGACGTAGCGCTGGGGGAAGAACGTGGCGGGCCACCAGCGCAGCGGGATGTGCAGCAGCTCGGCCTGCGTGTGCAGCGATGCCAGCACCATCCAGGCGAACGGCGCCAACAGGAGGACGGCGACCACGACGGCCGCCACGTGCAGCATGACTTGGGTGATGGTCCTGGGCTTCACAGCAGGCTCATTTCCGAGCGGCGCAGGGCCCGCAGATAGATGGCCGACAGGATCGCGATCACTATCACGATGATGTAGGCCAGCGCCGCGCCCAGGCTGAACTGCTGGTTCGAGAAGGCCACCGTGTACGTGTAGTAGGCGATCGCCATCGTGCCGTTGGCCGGCCCGCCGCGCGTCATGGCGTAGATCACGTCGAACACCTTGAACGCCTCGATGATGCGCAGGATCAAAACGATCGAGATGGACGGCAGCAGCAGTGGCAGGGTGATCGACCACAGCGTCCGGAACGGTCCGGCACGGTCGATCTTGGCCGCCTCGTACACCTCGGACGGAATCGAGCTGAGGCCGGCCAGCAGCATGAAGGCGACGACCGGCACGGTCTTCCAGACGTCCGCCAGGATCACCATGTTGAGCGCCAGGAAGGGCGAGCCCAGCCAAATGGGCGCGTCCGAGTACTGGTGGATCAGGCCGAGCTGCGCCAGCAGGGCGTTCAGCGCCCCGTACTGCGAGTTGAAGATGCCCTTCCACAGGGCGCCGGACACCACCGTGGGCACGGCCCAGGGAATCACGACGATCGTGCGCAGCAGCCAGCGGCCGTGGATCTTCGCGTTCAGCAGGGCCGCGATTCCGAGTCCCAGCACCAACTCCAGCGACGTCGAGACGATCGTGAAGTACAGCGTGCGGCCCAGCGACGCCCAGAAGTTTGGACTGGACATCACCTTGCCGAAGTTCGCCAATCCGACGAACGGCGTGCGCGTCATCATGGCCGACTGCACGCTCGTCACCGAGAAGACGCCCGTCTCGATGATCGGGTAGACGATGATGCCGAAGACGACGAGGATGGCCGGCAGCAGCAGGAAGAACGCCATCAGCCCCTGGCTGCGATGAAAGGGCGTGTGCCGGACGGGGACAGCCGCTTTCGACCGGACGGCCACCATCGCACCTCCTCTGCCACGGCCGGTGGGTGCAGCGGACGAACCGCTGCACCCACCACGACGACTAGCTGGTCGCCGCCTTCACGGCGTCGTCCATGGCCTGCTGCGGCGACTTCTTGCCCAGCAGGGCGTTCTGGATCTCGGCCTGCAACCCTGCGGAAGCCGCGTTGTAGTTCGGCACCGTCGGGCGCAGGATCAGGCTCGAATAACCGACGGCCGCGGCCGCGAACAGCTCCGGCGCCTGCGACGTGATCGCCGTGTCCGTGTAGCTGGACTTCCAGTTGGGCAGCCAGCCGGTCGGATACTTGTTCTGGACGGGCTGGCTGGTCAGGTACGTGATCAGATTCCAGGCCGCGTCGGCGTTCTTCGACTGCGTCGGGATGCCCAGCGCCATGGCGCCGTTGATACCGGGACGCGCCCCGTTCGGGCCGGCCGGCGTCGGCAGGATGTGAATCTTGCCCACGACGTTCGACTGCGACGGATCCTGCAGCGCGGCGTACGTCGACTCCCAGTTCAGGCCGAAGGCCGTCTGGCCTTGGGCCAACGCCTTCTGGACGTCGTCCTCCAGGAACGTCGTCGAGGCGGGGTTCGTCAGGCCGTCGTCCATCGTTTGCTTCATCCACGTCATCGTCTGCACGCCGACGGCGTTGTTGACGGCGAGCTTGCCGCTGGAGTCGGTGAACTGGCCGCCGAACGCGCCCAGCAGCTGCCCGTAGTCGCAGATCACGGCCTCGGCCTGCGACCAGCTCCAGGCCAGCGGGTACTGCACGACACCCTGGTCCTTGAGCTTCTTCGCGACGGCGAGCAGGCCGTCCCACGTGCCGAGATCGGCGTCGGTGGCGCCAACCTTGGCGATCATGTCCTCGTTGACGTACAAGAACTTGGTGGACGGACCCCACGGCACGCCGTAGAACTTGCCGTTGTACTGCGCCGTCGTGTAGGCACCGCCCAGCATGTCGTCCTTCCAGCTCGCCGGGTAGCGCGAGGTGACGTCCATCAGGATGTTCTTGGACGCGAACTCGGCGGGCCAGATCACGTCGGTCAGCACGATGTCGTACGTGCCGGCCGGGGCCGAGGTGACGATCTTGTCGTGCAGGGCCTCGTAGGCGACGTACGTCGGGTTGATCGTGACGTTCGGGTTCGCCGTGTGGTAGGCGGCCAGCATCTCGTTGATCTGGTCGACGCTGTAGCCCGCCTGCTGCATGAACAGGGCGTTCAGCGTGACGGGGCCACCGGACGACGAACCGCCCGCGGACTTGTTGCCCCCGCAGGCCGTCATCGTGGTGGTCATCAGCAGCGCCAAGACGCCGGCCAGGCCGGCCTTGACGGTGGTGCTTATCTTCATGTTTGTCTCCTTCTTGTTTGTTCTCACTGGTGTTTGACTTTCGTGCGGCAGCGCCCGGGCCAGAGCCAATGCTCCGTTGACCGGGGCGTCGCGCAGAATATGGATCTCGAGCGTGGGATCGATGGCGGCCAGGGCGTCCGCGAACGCCCGCTCGAGGCGCGGCTGGGCCGTGATGACGCCGCCCGCCACCACGACGTCTTGGGTTTCGACCCCCTTGGCTCGCAGTTCCGCGACGTCGGCCGCCAGCTGGCGCCCGTCGCGCTCGATGACGCCGATCGCGAGCGCGTCGCCGGCGTCGGCCGC